>SDBS01002161.1_pt1 | contig 19777 bp, 19 predicted proteins | sample 2277091 | NCBI WGS metagenome assembly SDBS01 (sample SAMN10404972, study PRJNA504765) | marine sediment metagenome | isolation source: marine sediment core GS10_PC15, 163 cmbsf | place: Arctic Ocean: Southern Knipovich Ridge | collected 2010 | reverse complement strand
TCGTGAATCTTTGTCATCTGATTCTATGTCGGAATCAGAGTATGCTCGTCTGAACTTGGTCTTGTCAGGTAGTCGAGTGACGCATGAACAGGTCGGTACTTATTACTGGATGTAATCTGCTCCTTGTTCTGCCGTGGTCCGGATGGTATGTTGAGAATCCGGTGGGGATGGGAGAGGGATCATTCAGATATCCCGTTGTCGTGATGGAGACATCGCTGGGAGATATCAAGTTCGTATTGTACAGGGACCGGGCTCCGACGACCGTCAGGAATTTCCTCCAGTATGTCGAGGACGGTTTCTACGACGGACTGATCTTTCATCGCGCAATACGCGGATTTATCATTCAGGGAGGCGGATACGACGAGAACCTGGTGCTCAGGCAGCCCCGCGATCCGATCCCGAACGAAGCGGACAACGGGCTGAAGAACAGAAAGTATACGCTTGCCATGGCGAGGACGAACATCGTTGACAGTGCGAGAAGCCAGTTTTTCATAAACATGATCAACAACAGCGGTCTCGATTACAGAGACGATACTTCATATGGATTTGGATACTGTGTCTTCGGCAGGGTGATAGAGGGAATGGATGTCGTAGATGCCATCAGCGAGGTCGAGACCGGCACAGTCGGTGATTTCCATGATGTTCCCGTTGAGCCGGTCATCATCATTCGCGCTTACAGAAAAAGATAACCTTCAAATCCGCCGCGACGCTTATCAATGCGGTCCCGACCGGCGGGCGATTTTGCATCCGTCGGCCGAGATCCTGCCTGTTCTGATCATGATCGCCAGGTAGATCAGTATGATGATCGTCATCACGCCAAGGAGCAGGAAGGGTGCGTTGATGCCGTACGAGTCGGAGATCTTCCCCGACACGAAAGAGAAGATCGAGTTGCCGATGATCATGATGTTCGAGGCGAGGCTGAATGCCGCCGTCCGGTTGCGCGGCTCGACTGAGCTCCCGATAAAGGAGAGGCTGGCAGGGTAGGTGGAGAAGAGAGCGATCCCGAAGAGGGCGAATGCGCCGATCGCCAGGGGCACGCTTCGACCGAGGCCGAATATGAACGCGACGGCGATTATTATGATATAGGCGTAGACGAGGGTCCTCGCCCTGCCCAGTCTCGCCGATACCCTTCCGTACATGAAGGCCGCGAGTGTTCCCGCGGCCATCCAGCACCCCATGATCACCCCTGTCGCCGACATCGGAACCCCGAGCCTGTGGTTGAGGAGGCTCGGTGCGTAGTTGACGGTGATACCCCAGGCGAGTCCGCCCAGGATCATCAGCGGTATGAACGACTTGATCCCGTGGAATGCCTTCGTCCAGGAGAGCGGCTCCTTCTCGTCCTCTATCTGCTGCTCGATCTCCCCCTTATCGTAAGCGTTTCGTGAGAGGTAGAGCCCTATGGCGACTGCTGCGAGGTTGATCGCTCCCCATAGGAAGAGGGGCGCCTTCCAGCCGTAATGCTGGGCGAGGAATCCCGTCGAAGCAAAGGAGAGAAGGACGCCTATATTGCCGAAGGCGCTCTGGAATCCCATCGCCCTGTCGAGGTTTTTGCCGGAGAAGATGTGGGCTATCCACGAGATCCCGACGGGGTGGTAGATGCTCGTACCCATCCGCACGCCAATGAAGAATACGACAAGCATCCAGTAGCTTGTCGACAGTGTCATGAGAAGAAGCGATGTTCCGACGAGAATGGCATCGAGGGCGAGGTAGTACCTCGAGTGGCGCGTTTTGGCGAACTGACCGACGAAAGCCTGGAAGATGATTGCGGTCACAAGGCCGACGAGGACCGTCGTCCCGATGTCGGAATAGCTGCGTATGAGCAGTTTCTGCGTCAGGAGAACGGGGAAGATCGTCGGCAGGACCACGGTAGAGCCGTCGTTGCACGCGTGGTGCAGCGAGACCGAGCCGAGCAGCCTTCTTTTCTTTCCAGTGATCATTGTCTTCTCCGGACCTGGAGTGATTCCGTGTATCGAGGTGTGAATATATTTACAGCACCGGAAAAAGTCAGGCTTTTTCTGTGCGGAGAAGCCGCGCTGATGTATCATCGGCTTGTACAAGGAGGTCTGTCATGAGAATAATTTTTATCGCTGCGTTGATCATCGCCGCCTTCAGCATCGATGCGTCCGCGGCCGGCGGCACGGAGGGTACCGTGCGCCAGCCGGCCGATACGATCGGTTACGCGACCACTGCCGGCCAGGTGGAGAGGGTCGTGGCCCTGTCGGATTCGCTTATCGAAGCGGGGGCGCTTCCCTTCGAGATGCCGTCCGCCTGCTCCGGGGCCGGGATTATGACAGGGGCGATCGTCCCGCACGATGATTACATATATGCCGGCTCGTACTACGCGATGACTGTCGGGAGAGTCGAAGCCGATCTGGTCGTCCTTTTCGGCGTCGCCCACAGGGCAAGACGGATAGGGCTCGAGGGAAAGCTGATCTTCGACGATTTCAGCGGCTGGAAGGGCCCTTACGGAGTAACTCCGGTATCTCCGCTGAGAGAGCGGGTGATCGAGCGCCTTCCCGGGGATATCGTCCTTGTCGACGGGTCGTTCCACGCTTCGGAGCATTCACTCGAGGCGTTCATCCCTTTCCTGCAGCACTACGGCGGCACCGGTGTCGAGATACTGCCGGTGCTCGTGACGAGGTTCGCGGGGGACTCGTTCGCTGCAGCTGTCGGCGCGATGACCGGTGCCCTCGCGGGCATCCTCGAAGAGGAAGGGCTGGCACTGGGAAAGGACGCCGTGATCCTGATTTCCGCCGACTGCGTCCACTATGGGGACGAGGAGTGGGGAAGCAGGAACTACGCTCCTTTCGGTACAGGAAAAGAAGGGTACGAAAAAGCGACAGCGCAGGATATCGAGATAGCGAGAACGACCTTGGAGGGGCCGCTCTCGGCAGAGAAGATCGCCGGATTCAGGGAGCGCGTCGAGAGGGATGACCTCGAGTGGCCGTACAAGGTCACCTGGTGCGGAGTATATTCGATACCGTTCGGACTGAGCGTGCTCGATGGGCTCTCCGCCGCGCAAGGCCGCGAGGCGCCTTGTGGGCATTTCCTCGGGTACGGCACGAGCCTCGAGCCGGGCCCTCTTCCGGTCGGGGATACCGGACCTGGAGCGACGAACATTGCGACGGACAGACACTGGGTGGGCTATCTGGCGATGGGTTACTGGTAGAGATCTCCCGGGGATCAGCCGGGCTCTATGACGAGGACATCACCGACCGATGTGCCGGTCTCGGCCAGGCGCTCGGCGGGGAGCTCCACCGCGCTGATCGCGCCTTTGACCGGTTCGACGAAGCAGTTGGGCGGAAAACTGCGGAAGATCCTGATGATACGCATCTCACTGTCGAGGAATGCGATATCGATCGCACAGCGCATGCCGACCGTATAGATCCCCTGACATGGCGATATGAAAAGAGCGCAATCTGACGGGATCCCCCTGTCGCTGATGTGTCTCAGGGTATTCATGAAATGCTCATTCAACGTCAGGAGAGTCGTCCCGAGGTATGTGCATCTTGTTCTGTTCCAGACGGCCAACTCGATCCTCCCGGTCAGATGAACATGTCTGTCATCAGGATGGCCAGTGTCGCAACGGCGAGAGACGTGCGCCACGGCAGCGTATCTGCGCCTGAGGTTATCCCGCGATCATCCTCATTCCTGCGCGGGGCTTTCCTGAGCCTGCGGTTCTCCAGTATCGCCAGGACGGAACGGCCCGCTGGATCCGTCCACATACCTGAAGCGAACCTGGGGATAAGCCTGTCCGATACCATGGGCTGACGGCCGGCGGACCGCTGCACGATATAGATCACGGCGGCTATTGCTATGGCGGCAAGACCTCCGAACGGACCGAGCAGGGAACCCGCTGCCACAGGGGCGGCGATGTCCCTCAACGCGATCCTGTCCTTCGCCAGAAGAGGGGCCGAGACTGCAAACGCTGCCATTGCTCCGATAAGGGTGATTAAAAACCCGCCTCCGCCGGCTCGTAGTAAGTTAACGGTGACGGAGGCGGCAACGATGATGAGGTACAACACGGTTTCCCGTCCTGTTTCCTTTTTTCTTCGACAGATGCGAAGAAGCGCGAAAACGAATATGACCGCTGTGAGTCTGAGTATCAGCGTTTCTGTTTCCCATATTCCCACAACGATCTCCCATCCGGGACTGCCCATTCGAATCCGCGTATATATTCATTAACAAGATACATTCCATCGATATGGAACAGGTCGAACAGTTTCCACGGTAGAGATGGAACGATGTCGGTTCGGGTTGTAACACATTGAAATTACTGGGATAACGATCAAGGTAATTCATCGGACAGGTTGAGGGAAATCCCCTTTGAGTAATCTTCCGCCTGGAGGCAGGATCCCTTATCGGGGAATTTTACTCAGAGCAGGGCGGCTGACTTCCGCCTCTATGAGGGGAATTACCTATAGAGAAATCCTTGCCTTCCCCGGGTGTCACGAGGCGGGTCGTTGTTCCCCGTTGTTCCCCGTTGTTCCCCGTCGGTCCCGGTGCTTTCCCGTGATGGAGAGCCACCGTCATCGCCGTGCGGTTTCTCCCTCGACGAGGCGTGTGAATTCCTTCGCGGCCTTTTCCATGTTGGGAAGCCAGAGTCCGCGCTCTGCCACTGTTGCCGCGCACTCTTCCCTCATCGATTCCGCCAGGGCGGGATCCTCATGGAGGCTGATGATCGCTCCGGTCAGGGCCGCGGCGTCGCCGGAACGAAAGAGAAGACCGCTGACGCCGTCGCGTATCCATTCCCTGTTTGCTTCGAGATCGGTCACCACCGGTGCGGCTCCGCAGGCCATGGCCTCGAGCAGAGAGACCGAGGTCGAATCCGACCTCGAAGTGGATATGTATATGTCGGCATTATTCAGTTCGCAGGCGATGCCGGCCGGGTCGAGCCTGCCCGTGAATGTGACCCTGTCGCCGATGCCGAGTTCCTTCGTTTCGCTCTCGAGCGAGGCACGTTCAGGGCCGTCGCCGCATATTACGAGCCGGGCATCGATCCTTCCGGACAGCCCCGCGAAAGCAGCGAGAAGGGTCTCGACTCCGTAGACGGGGTAGAGGTTTCTCGTGCTGACGATATTCAGTATGCCGTCTCCCCGCCCGCCCGGGTTTTCCCTGTTGAAGACGGATGGATCGATACCGAAGTATATCTCGACGATCCTCGAGGGCTCTACGCCGGCGTGAACGACCGCGTCAGACAGCGATTCGGCGTCTGTCGTGACGAGCGCCGCGCGCTTGAGGGCGTATTCGATCTGAAGTCTGTGAACGAAAGACGACGGGTAGTCGACGAGCATGTCGGAGCCGATCGCCGATACGACGAGAGGGCGGTATCCGGACTGCGCGCCGATGAATCCGTATCCGCCCACGTAGATCGCGTTGATGATATCGGGACCGAACGATGCGAGCTCTTTCTTGACCGCGCCGAGAGCGGCGATATAACCGGCAAGCTTCGTAGGGAGGAGTTTCCTGATGCGCCTGGCGGGGACGGTGCATCCGGTGACATCCTCGAAGGATATCAGCAGGACATCGTGCCCCTGATCCTGAAAATAACCGGCCCACCGGCGAACGTGACCGAGAGAACCGTCGCCGAGAAACGCTATTCGCATCGTCATCCTTTCCCGCGATATGCGGTTCCTGCTCCCCGTCAGCCGGGAAGATGGATCGGCGCGTCGGGGCCGACCGGCAGTCCGAGAATCATCCATGCTGCAAGCAGGATCATCCAGACGAGCCCGATGATGATCGAGTAAGGGAGCATCGTGGCCGTGATCGTGCCTATTCCGTATTTCTCGTCGTACTTCTGCGCGAAGGCTACGATCAGGGCAAAGTAGCTCATCATCGGAGTGATGATGTTCGTGATCGAATCTCCGATCCTGAATGCCGCCTGAGTTATCCCCGGGTGATATCCGACGAGCATGAACATCGGGACGAAGACAGGAGCCATGATCGCCCACTTTGCCGATGCGCTCCCCATGAAGAGGTTGATAAAGGCCGACAGGATCACGAACGCGACGAGGAGCATGACACCTGTAAATCCGATGTTGCCGAGGAACTCGGCGCCCCTTATCGCCATGAGCACTCCGATATTGCTGTACTTGAAGTAGTAGACGAACTGGGCCGCGAAGAACACGATGACTATATAGCCCGAAAGGCCCTTCATCGATGTCGCCATGAACTTGATGATCTCCTTGTCGCTGCCGATCGTGCCGACGGCGATCCCGTAGGCGATGCCGGGGACGATGAAGAAGATCATGATCGCCGTTATCAATCCGCTCATGAAGGGGGACCGCAGGAGTGATCCCGTATCGGGGTCCCTGAGGATCGCTCCCTCGGGGATCGTGAGGATCGCGAGGATTATCAGGAAGACAGCGACCGAGACCGCCGCCCATGCGAGGCCCTTGCGCTCATTGGGCGATACCTTCTCGAAGTCTTCCGTCTCGCCTTCGTATTTTCCCAGTCTCGGCTCGACGATCCTCTCGGTGACGAGCGTGCCGAATATGACGATCATGCAGGCCGAGGCGAGCATGAAGTAGTAGTTGACCGCGGGGGATATGTGCATCTCGGTATCGATGATCTGTGCGGCCGATTCGGTAAGGCCGGCGAGGATAGGATCGATCGACCCGATCAGAAAGTTCGCTCCGAATCCTCCCGACACCCCGAGGAAGGCTGCAGCCAGCCCGGCGATAGGATGTCTTTTGAATGCGGCGAATATCATCGCTCCTAGAGGGATCAGCACTACGTAGCCGGCGCTCGAGGCTAGATGAGAGAGGATGCCCGCGGCGATCACCGCGGCGGTGATCAGCCGCGGAGGGGCGCTCGTGACGAGGTGGCGCAGCAGAGCCGAGATCAGGCCCGAGCCCTCGGCAACGCCTATGCCTATCATCGCCACCAGAACGACTCCGAGGGGAGGGAAATGAACGAAGTTACTGGTCATCTTCGTCCACATGAACCGGAATCCATCGCCGGAGATCATGTTGATGGCGCTGATCGTCTCGCCTGTCCCTGGATGGATCGCGGTGACGCCGGCCCTCGAGACGAGCCACGAAGCTATGGCTATGGTAAAAGCGAATATCGCGAAGAGTGTAGCCGGGTGGGGGAGCCTGTTGCCCACCCGCTCGACACGGTCGAGAAATCGCATCAGGACGGATCTCTTGACGGTCGCGGTATTGTCGTTGCCTTCGGTCATCGTCAGTCCTCTCTGTCAGGCGTTCCGGGTGTTTTCAATACAGTAAAGCTACACGTGCCGGGTCGTTCCCACAAGCGGGCCGGTCGCCTAGAGCGCCCCGCCTGCCGTAGCCCGGACCAGCGTCCCGTACTTGATGCCCTTCATCGAGATCATTTCGTCGGCGAAATCCTTTACCATTCCGGCCTTTCCGCGGATCACCTTGACCTCGAGGCAGTTGTCGTGGTCGAGATGGAGATGCAGGGTCGACAGGATGTTGCCCTCCCAGTGATGCTCCTTATTCAGGAGCCGGGAGGAAAGTTCGCGCTGGTGATGATCGAACACGATCACGAGGACACCGATGATCTCGCCCGCCGTATCGCTCCATTCATCGTCGACGATGTTCCTTCTCACCAGGTCGCGGATTGCCTCGGACCTGTTGGGATAACCCTTCCCGCGGACCATGTCGTCGAGTTTCCCGAGAAGGACGTCCTCCATCGAGACTCCGAACCTTGTTGTGCTCATATGAGACCTCTCTCAGTATTCGAGGTTACATCGAACAGAGTGACGGTAAGAGAGAAACGGTCCGCAGGTCAACCGGATTCGGGTGCGGGGAAAGAGACGGTTGAATGCTGCCGGTCGGCTGATGTAAGTTCCCCTGTAATGGAAACACCCGACAGAAAGACGGCTGCCGTGATCAGGAAGGTCTACAGTCTGCTGCTTTCGGAGTACGGAAAGCAGGGATGGTGGCCGGTGACGAGGAAGAAGGGCGGGGAGCCGGAGTATCTCGGCGGGCCCCGCAACCGGTGGGAGAGATTCGAGGTGGCCGTCGGGGCAGTGCTTGTCCAGAACACCTCGTGGAAGAACGCGGCGAAAGCGGTATCGGCGCTCTCCGCGGCGGGGATGATCGATCCGGCCAGGCTGACTGCCGCCTCGCATGAAGAGGTCGCTGCTCTTATCCGCAGCTCGGGCTACTACAACCAGAAGGCGCGCCGCCTCGGCATACTTGCCCGTTTTTTTCTGGAGGTCGGTGACGCCCCGCCAGGGCGGGAATCGCTTCTCGCACTCGAGGGAGTAGGCCCCGAGACCGCCGATTCGATACTGCTGTATGCGTATTCGAGCACTTATTTTGTTGTGGACGCCTATACGAATAGGTTATTCTCAAGACTGGGTGTCATACGGGGTAACGAAAGTTACGATCGGATCAGGGGCCTTTTCGAGGGAAGCCTCGAGAAGTCTCCGGAAACATACAAGGAGTATCACGCGCTTGTCGTTGTTCAGTGCAAGCGAAGGTGTCTGCGCGTGCCGGTCTGTAATGAATGCCCCATTTCAACCCTTTGTGCATCCGAAAGCCTGCGTGAGGACGGGTAGGCCCGATCCTCCGCTCTCTATGACGATCCGGCAGAAGCCGCGCCTCGCCGCCGGTGGACCGGAACGGACGGACGGTATCAAGAATAGTTATTGACTTGAGCCCCGTTTGTTCGTAACTTGACATTACGCAAAGGATTAACATCATCGGGGGGATAGGAGCGGGAAGATGCATTCGTTCGAAACGACTATCGGAAGGCTGAGAAGCGAAGGGTTCAAGTTGACGCCGCAGCGGATGTCCGTGATCCGTTACCTGATCGGGAACACGGCACACCCGACCGCCGCAGTCATCTACAAGGACCTGAAGAGAAAATACCCCAGTCTTTCATTCTCTACGGTCTACAACACGCTGAACATGCTCGAGAAGATCGGTGAGGTCCAGTCTCTCCATCTCTTCGACGATTTTCTCAATTACGACCCTGGTACAGAAGCCCATCACCACTTCATATGCAGGAGCTGCAACAGTATTATTGACATTTTCCCCCGTGACGGCGAGAATGTATCACTGCCGGAAGGCGATATCGCCGGAAACAGGATCGAAACGGCACAAGTCGTTTTCAAGGGTATGTGCAGGAGCTGTCTATAGGGGGCAGTGATAATAAGCACGATCCTGAGAAGAGGCGGCGTGACTGCCGCCTCGAACCCTATCCGGGACGAATTAATCGAAAAATGAAATACTGACTGCTCGGGAAGGCGGCTGAGGCAGTGAGCATCGACGAACGCGAAGAGATCCTCAAGGTACTCTCGGGTGCGATCATCCGCGAGACCAACGCATTCAACTTCTACTACAAGGGCAGCGAAAACCAGAATATACCGGCCGGCGTGCGCGGCCTCCTCTCGAGACTTGCCGAAGAAGAGCGTGTCCACAGACAACTGCTCATCAACGAGTTCAGGGCCATAGAGAAGGGCTGGAACGGCGAGAATGGAAAGGAGGGAGAGCCGGGGCTTTCCTACATGATCCCGGATGATCCTTCCTTCACGCCGCTCGAGCTGAGCGAACGCCTCGAGGCCGTCGCGCTGACGATGCCGAGCAGGCTCGTCGGCGGAGACAACATATTTTCCAGAGTCATAAGGGATCACGCGGGGAACGCCAGAGGGACCCTGCTGCTGCTCTACGACGCAATGGGCCACAGCATGAAGACTACCGAGATCAACGCCCTGGCGGCCAAGGCGGTCGGCGAGTATGTAGATTCGGTCTCCCTCTCGAAGATGGAAACCGAGTTGCTGAGCCCCAGAAAGATCGTATCCCTGATCAACGGGAAGATAGCGGAGAAGTACGAGGGTGAGGGGATCTTCCTCACCGTTCTCTGCGTTCTCTTCGATCGCGGTAACGGCACACTGACATATGCAAACGCCGGGCACGAGCCCCCGTTTCTCGTGGACGCTTCGGGCAAGGCATCCTCGCTCCTGCAGACACAATTGATCGCGGGTATTGATCCGGCATTTCATTACAGGGAACATTCGATGCCACTCGGCCCCGGGGATATATTCTGTGTATTCTCTGACGGGATCGTCGAGGCTGAGAACTCGGAGGAGACGATCTACGGACGCAGCGGCATATCGAAACTGCTCGAGGAGCACAGGGACGGAACACCCGGCGACATGGTGGCATGCGTTCTCAAGGGCCTGAAGGAACACCTCGGCGGGCTTCCACTCAAGGACGAGGTGTCGATAATCGTCGTTAAGCTGAAGGGAGGGTGAGCGTTGTCATACCATACTTTTAAAGACGCCATTTCGAGGGCGATATACGCCGAGATAGGAGCGATGAACTTCTACTCGCGGATGGCAGGGAAGATCGAGAACGAAGAGGGCAGCAGCAGGTTCGAGCAGCTGTCCGGGGATGAGAAGGGGCACAGGGATACCCTGAAGGGATGGTACGTGCGGCTCTTCGAGACCGAATTCGTCGAGGACGAGCAGGTGATAAAGAGCTCGGAGATCGGCGACATCGAGATCAGCGGGCAGGCCGGAGCGATCGAGGCGCTCGATATCGCCATCGAAGCAGAGTCGAAGGCAAATGACTTCTACCTCGCCGAGGCGGAGAAGGCGGAGGACCCTGAACTGAAGAAGATGTTTGAAGATCTTGCGGAACAGGAAAAAGGACATTACGATCTTCTGACGGCGGAAAAGAACGCACTCACCGGGGGATTCTACTGGTTCGACATGGACCAGTCCGGAGCCCTCGAGGATTGAAAGGAGTGAGCATGAAGAAATACGTATGCGACGTCTGCGGTTATATCTATGATCCCGAAGTCGGTGATCCTGACAACGGAATCGAGCCCGGGAAGGCATTCGATGATCTTCCCGACGACTGGGTATGCCCCGATTGCGGCGCCGGCAAGGACGATTTCTCACCTGTCGACTGATGCTGTACTGTTTGATACGAGAACGATTGTCTACGGGAGGATCATGAATGGGTATTTCCTTTAACGCCGACGAAGTCTTCGAGATGGGGATGGATATCGAGCAGAACGGCGAGGCCTACTATCGCAAGGCGGTCGAACTGACCGAGGATCCCGAGATCAAGAAGATATTCGAGGAACTGATGATTGCCGAGAAGGCGCATTACGAGACGTTCAAGAAACTCCGGGAGAACCTTCCGGCGAAGGACACCACTCCCCTCGTCTCGGATCCCGATGACCAGGAGTACCTCTATCTCGACGCGCTGGTGAAATCGAGGCTGTTTAACAGCGTTCGCGAGGCGGAAGATGCCGTCTCGAAGTCATCCGGCCCGATCGAGGCGCTCCAGGGCGCCCTTACATTCGAGAAGGACACGATCCTCTTTTTCACCGAGATGAAGGGAAGGACGCGGGAAGATCTCGGCAAGACAGAGATCGACCGGCTCATCGCGGAGGAGAGGGAGCATATCATCTGGATCTCAGGCATGATCAAGAAGATCAGGGAGCGTGAAGCCTGATCCTGCTTCCGAATGTAAAACAGATCCTTCGGGGCGCGCCCATGCGGTGCGCCCCTTTTTTTTATACCTGGCGAATTGTGAACGTTTCTTGCCCGTATTCCCCGATGGCTGTTTCAGCGCCTGAAAGCGCAAGAAATCCGGCCCGTGGTACAGGTTATTTTCCATGCAGGGGACCGAATGGGCACGTCGAAACATGGCAGGAGCGAAAAAAAGCGGCAGCGGCTGTCCATAGTGGATCCGGCGAGCCGTTCATTCGAGTGGAAGATCCGGGCCTTCGAAGCCGCGACCCGCCTGGCCGCCGCGCTCGAGACGTCACGCGATCCCCGCGAATCGATAAGTATCCTGCTCCAGATAGTAACCGACAACTTGGGGATCGAACGTCATGCTGTCTATCTCGACGAAACGGGGAACGGCGAACTGAAACTGCTGCACGGCGGAAGGATGGAAGAGGGGATCCTTCCAGAATCGATATATGCGGGCTGCTCATTTGTGGAGTGGCTCGGACGGACATCCTCTCCCGGGATCGTGGAAGGTTTCTTCGGATCTCCCGGCCAGCTGACAGAGAGCGAACTGGATCTGCAGGACGGTTTTGTCCGCGCGGGTACAGGTTCGGCATGTTCACTGCGGTTCGGAGGCGAGATCATCGGAATCTATGTATTCGCCTCGGACCAGGGAGAAGGACACGATGTCGAGGCCCTGCATTACGCTATCGGCCTTCTGACAGGTATCACCTCGGCTGCTGTCGCGAGTCAGCTCATATCATCCGATTCGGGCAGGGATGCGGCGGCCCGTGAAAGAACACGTGAAATGGAATTCCGGGCGGTGCGGAACGCCGTTCTCGAGAGAACCGCGGCCGATCTTGAGACATCACTGGGCGTCCTGAAGAGCGGCCTCTGGTCGATAGATCCCGAACCGGACGGTGGGTCGGTGATGATCGATATGGCCAGGGACGCTGCGGTCAGCCTGGGCGTGAAGGTGAGGGAGCTGATATCTCTCAGCGGCATCGAGCCGGCAGGCCGGGATATCGAGTTTGAAGGGATCGATCCGGCCGATATCGTCGAGGACGTCACGAGGGAGATGATCGCCGATTTCGAACGCAGGGACCTGACTCTCGCCGTCGAGGACCGCTCCGGCGGCAGGAAGCTCCGTATCGATCCGGGGAAACTCGCCTACGTAGTGCGGAGCGTCCTTGATAATCTTGTCCATTCGGCCGAACGGGGTGGTGCGATGGAGATCGCCTGGTCCGTTGTCGATGAGGGACCGGAAGGAGACAGCGGCCGGTGGTTCGTGCTTCGCGTAAACGGCACAGCCAGGGCGGGCGGCGACGCCATAGAGACAATGCTCGACAGCCTTGCCGCTGAGTATGATGAGGCGGCCGGTCCGCCGGCCGATTCGGGCCTGACACTCTCTGAATACATCCTCGAATCACATGGCGGCAGGCTCGAGATCGATGACGATGATCCCGGCTGTATCTCGGTATGGCTGCCACTCGGATATTAACTCGCCATAGTGAAAGCCATTAACACTGCTCGGGCAAATAGTCGGCTCCCCATAGTGGACAGCTTTAGAACCGAGTTTAATGTCGGCCCTTTTGGGGAAGCGTTCAGAACGGCCTGTATATAGAATTTACTTCCCCATAGTGGACAGCTTTAGAACTCTGAATATCGTAATCTGCAAAATCATTTGATCCGTCACTCACGAAGTGCCACGTTCCATACAAGCGATTGTTCTCGATATCGGCGATTGCCCACGTTCCGTAATATCCATTAGTGCCGCGGAAGAAGACAACGACCATTGAATTTCCGTTGACATCAAAGGATATGGAAAGTATTCTACGCGCCGATAGGAACTCACCCATGTCCGCAGGAGGATACTCCATGAAATCCCGAATATTATCTCTCGCTGCCCTGTTTGTCGCTCCCCTGCTCATCTTCGGTTGCTCCGGTTCCGACGATCCCACCGGACCGGCCGGCCCCGGACCGAATGTTGTCGACGATCTCGTGGCCGGACTACCGGATTTCGATAGCGTCGTCCTGAACTGGACCGCCCCCCGGAACGCTCTCGAGTACGACATCCGCCAAGCCACCGCGGCCATCGACGACGCGAACTGGGAGTCAGCGATCCCGGTCGGTCCCGTGCCGGACCCGGGCGAGGCCGGCGCCATCGAGGTCTGCCGCGTCAATGGCCTGGCCGAGTACACCGGGTACTACTTTGCCCTGAAATTCCGGACCGGCGACGACCAGTGGTCCGCGCTGTCCAACGTCGCCACGGGCTACACGTCCACATTCGACTCGCGCGGGCGGATCGTGTTCCGCAGAAATCCGGGCGGCGTCGACGACCTCTACATGATGAATCCGGACGGCTCGGACCTGGTGCGGCTGACTAACACGCCCGAGTTAGAACACCGCCCTCGCTGGTCGCGGGACGGCAGCCGGCTAACCGTCGCGATGGACGCCGATCCCGATATGCAGGTCTTCCTCCTGGACCCAGTCTCCAGGGAACCGTTCCAGGTCACCAACGAGCCCCTGTATTGCATCCACCCGGCGTTCTCTCCCGGCGGCACCCGTCTGGTGTACCGGACCGGCACCGGGTCACCTGGCGGCAACGACATAGTCATCATCGGGACCGACGGTACGGGCCGCATGGCCCTCATCGAGGATGCCGATCCGAACAACTATGCGCCGGACTGGTCACCCGACGGGACGAAGATCGCGTTCACGGGGGATCTGTTCGAACCGCGAACGTCGTCGGACATTTACACCATAACGTTGCTGGGGCAGGTGGTGGCGCGCCTCACTACCGAAGGCGGCAGCAATCCCGCCTGGTCCGCGGACGGGACCCGCATCGCCTTCGTCTCGTATCGCTCGGGCGCCACCGACGTCTTCGTGATGAACGCCGACGGTTCCAACCAGGTCAGCATCACCACCGGGACGGATATCGCCCCGAGTGATCCGAGATGGTCGCCGGACGGGACGCGCATCGTCTTCTTCGCACACGACGGCAACGACTACGAGATCTGGATGATGGATAACGACGGCGGGAACCTGGTGCAGATCACAGACAACGGCTTCGACGACCGGGATCCGGACTGGTCCTGGGCGGAATAGCCGAACGTGGCAGGTGGAAAAGGCAGGCCATCTCGACCTGCCATAACCCAATAGCTATTCCCTGCCCAAAAGAATTGGCTCCCCATAGTGGACATCTTTAGAACTGACTGTTCATATAGACTGCTTCCCGGATTGGACACATCAACACCACTCATGATACACTGCTGTCTTGTTACGGGATAACGGGTTTAATCTAGGAGTATCCGGCAATGAGACGAGGAACGTGCCTGCAGGCCGTAGTTGTTCTTCTGGCAGCAGGCTTTTTCGGCTGCAACACGAATCCTGCCGGCGACCATCAGACCGAAAAGCATGCTCATTATGCCATCGATCTTGAAATCAACCCGCTTGACCAGGCAATCGAGGTTACGGGGACCATGAGTTTGCCCTGCGAAACCATGTCCGCCGGCCAACTGGAGTTATATCTGCATGATCAGCTCGAAGTGACATCCCTCAGCGCCGACATACCTCTTGATTTCAGGATCGATTCCGGAGAATCGGAAAACCGATTCCTGCCCGAGGCGATGAAGATCATCATTACTCCTGAAGACAGCGTTCGACATAAAGACTTCATAAATATCAAATTCGCTTATAGAGGCCAGATCACACGATGGCCTGGCTGGAGCGCCAATGTGATCGGGGACGAGTGGACGGAGATCGGTCTGTATTTTCCCTGGTTCCCATTCAGCTTCGACCTGGGGGTCTTTACATACGACTTGAACATCGCCTGTGACTCAAAATACGGATTGGTTTCGATCGGCGAGGTCCGAAAGACGGAAGCCGGCTGGTCGGTTTCCTGTCCCGACCCGACGAATGACATCGTAATATGCCTGGCTGACAACTTCAGGATTCACGAGAGCGAACTGGGAAGAAACAAGCTGCGCATCTACCATTTCAGCATTTCTGACTCGACCCTTGAAGCGTTATCGGCGGATATCGCCGAAATCACTAGAATCTATAATAAGTGGTTCGGGACTATAGGTCGGGATCTCTGCGTCGTGGAATCCAAACGCCCCAAAGGCGGTGGATACGGCCGTTTGGGAGGAATATTCCTCGGGGGGTTCGACGGCAAATCCTATATCGTCGACCGTGAAGCCTACAATCGCTACCTTGCTCATGAGATCGCCCACCAATGGTGGTACAAAGCCCCTACTTCGAGCTGGGAAGATTGGCTGAACGAATCGTTTGCCGAGTACAGCGCCCTGTCGCTGATCCGTGAGACATTTGGAGCCGAGAGCTTCAGCAAGCTGCTCGAAAAAAAGAAAAGTGGTATCGCCGGCACCTCTCCCGTCTGGGAATTCGACAGGAGCGGCGATCCCGATGCCTATAAGATTCTTTACAGCAAGGGCCCCGCTCTGCTCTACATGCTGGAGGATAGAATCGGTCGCGAGGAATTCCTGCGATTATGCTCCCAGGCCTTTGACCGAGAAGTCACCTTCACAACCGACTTCCTCGACCTTCTGGAAACCAGTGAGGGTGAGCAGACGCGTATATGGTTCGAGAAATTGTTAACGACCTTCTAACAGTAATGTAGATAGCATGCAGTTCTACGTACTTGCCGAAAGCAATGGTTCCCCATAGTAGACGCTATTAGAACTGTATATATATAGAGTTGGCTCCCCATAGTAAACTTTATTAGAACTGCATCCGCATAGTGAACGTAATTAGAACCGCCTCCCCATAGTGGACGAGTTTAGAACCGCGTGGGCATGATTTAGCTCCCCGATCTGAACGTTTCGCGAACTTTCCAGGTCATTTTACAAATGTTGTTAAATTAATCTTGATTATCTCTGGGAAATATGATACCCTCTTTTGCTGAAAAGTGGCTAGCAAACTATCGCTAATTGGTTATATGGCTTTGCGTGGAGGAGCACTCTGTTATCGCGCAGCAGTGCTGTCTCCGGCTAACCACACCAATAGGGAGGTCATCCCATGCTACAAATAATTGAGACATTGGCTGTAGTCATTCTTCTGTCAATTGTCTTGGCTACAGATGCAAGCGCAGACAATTTTCTGGAGGTCCTCTTCGATAAACACGAAGCTTCGGGAAGTATCTTTCTTTACGATATTTTTGCCCTGGCTGCGAACAAGGACGGCGCCACGACCTGCGAACTCGTAACTCCCACCGGCACATACTCGTGCATCAATGTGGGCGGTGAGTTCCTTGCCGAACAGAGCTTCCGCGATGACCACATGGACATGAGCTTCGCCGGATTGACGGCTGCGATTTCTGGGAATTGGACTCTAACCTGGGACGAGGGGCTCCCCACTCAAACGGTTGCAACCATTAGCTTCGGAACTGTGCTCGAGAGTGATTTTAAGCTTGTTCCCACACTCACGGCACCAGTTGACGGAGTTCCCATCGAAATTCCTGGAGATCCCAATCCCCCCACCATCGAATGGAACTATGGCACAACACTTCCCTGCGATGCCCAACTGGACGCTGTTGAGGTGGCTCTCATCGAGCAAGCTGGAACTGAGATCAGCTCCGGCGAACTACCATGCGACAGCTTGTCTTGGACGCCACCTTCACCCCTGACAGAAGGGACTTGGTTTTCCCGGGTCGCAAACATTATCACAGATTACCGCCTCGTGCCCGATGGCATCGATATCGTGGAGGGCACGTGGCCTATTGAAAATTCTGACTGGCTCTCTTTGCGGAGTATCGACTTGTCCCAAAACGAGGTTGTGCCGACGGAGTCCAGTAGCTGGGGAGCCATCAAGGCTCTTTATCGCAAATAGAACGACTGGCATTCTCCTCGCTCTATGCCGCTGTTTATTTCATATCTCAAGTTGAGAGCATTTCGAGCTATATAGTAGCTCCCCATAGTGGACGCTATTAGAACTGCCTATATATAGAATTGGCTCCCCAAACGTAACCCTCCTCGGAATGTTCTCTGTTTTACAATCCTCCTCTGGCTTCTGAGATATTCGCTAACTGCAAGAATAGCAAAGCGGACGGAATAAATAGAAGGCACAGACGGATTCCAAGTCCAGTTCAACGCGAAAGATCATCAATTTGTATCGGGATGGAGTTTTCAGAAGGGACAACCGAATACAAATCAGATTGACATGGAATCCGTTATTCCCTTAATATATTCAACACATCAACGATTGAGGAATTAATCATCTTTATTAACACAAGCCCGGAGAATCACCGTGCCGATAATAGGTACATTCTGCGTTCTCAATTCAGCGAGTGCGCAAAGATAAACCCCGGCAGTACTCTATTCATAATTAATCGGTTGAAAGTGATTTGGAGACGAAGGAGGAAATGAAATGCCGTCCCCGTTAAAACGACCGTTTTTCGTTCTATTGCTGCTCCTCATCATCGTTTTGGCATTTGGCTGTGGGAAGGATAATGGGGTGGCGCCCATACCCATAGAGGAAACAGATTTCTGGCGACAGACAAACGGACCTGGTGTTGAGATCGTGAGATCTCTTGCCATCAATTCGAGCGGGCACATCTTTGCAGGGACACGGGATGGTGGTGTCTTCCGCTCCGAGGACAACGGGGACAGCTGGACGGCGGTGAATACCGGCCTGACAAATACTGATGTCCCGGCTCTTGCCATCAATTCTAGCGGGCACATCTTTGCAGGGACATATGGTGGCGGTGTCTTCCGGTCCCAGGACAACGGCGGCAGCTGGACCGCGGTTAATACAGGACTGATAAATACTGATGTCCGGGCTCTTGCCATCAATTCTAGCGGGCACATCTTTGCAGGGACATTTGGTGGTGGCGTATTCCGGTCCCAGGACAACGGCGGCAGCTGGACAGAGGTGAATACCGGCCTGATAAATACTATTGTCGGGGCTCTTGCCATCAATCAGAGCGGGCACATCTTTGCAGGGACAGAGGCTGGTGTCTTCAGATCCCAGGACAACGGTGGCCGCTGGGTTAATACCGGACTGACAAATACTGATGTCTGGGCTCTTGCCATCAATTCGAGCGGACACATCTTTGCAGGTACACACTTTGGTGGTGTCTTCCGGTCCGAGGATAACGGGGGCAGCTGGGCGGCGGTGAATACCGGCCTGACAGATAATTATGTCTGGGCTCTTGCCATCAATCAGAGCGGGCACATCTTTGCAGGGACATGTGGTGGTGGCGTATTCCGGTCCCAGGACAACGGGGACAACTGGACAGAGGTGAATACCGGACTGACAAATACTTGGATCAACGCTCTTGCCATCAATCAGAGCGGGCACGTCTTTGCAGGGACATATGGTGGCGGTGGTGTCTTCCGGTCCCAGGACAACGGGGACAACTGGACAGAGGTGAATACCGGACTGACAGAAGATATTATCCACGCTCTTGCCATCAATCAGAGCGGACACATCTTTGCAGGTACACGCTCTGGCGGTGTTTTCCAGTCCCAGGACAACGGCGGCAGCTGGACAGAGGTGAATACCGGCCTGACAAGTGCTTGGGTCCGGGCTCTTGCCATCAATTCGAGCGGGCACGTTTTTGCAGGGACATATGGTGGCGGTGTCTTCCGGTCCCAGGACAACGGGGACAGCTGGACTGAGGTGAATACCGGCCTGACAGATGCTGATGTCTTTGCTTTTGACATCAATCAGAGCGAGCACATCTTTGCAGGTACACGCTCTGGTGGCGTTTTTTGCAGTGTCGAATCAACAAATTAGCTTTAAGCGCTCGTTGAACCGACACCATAACCACTGCATTGTTGCTCCCCAGAATGGACGACGTTAGGACTTCTCTCGTGACGGGAGTTCTGGGATAAATCTGGCTCCGGAGATTGTACAAAATCAAAGAGAACACGGTAATGTGGTAGGGTCGAGGACTGGCGCGGTACTCCGCAGGTATAACCTATCTGTTCCTACCCGTTTCTCCTGGTAGTGCCTCACTAGCCGATCCGTAAGTTCGTTTCCAGCTGCCCCTTCCATGGAAAGGATTGCCCAAACACGCGGCCGGTTCAGCAGCCTGAGTCTAGACTGATTAGTTCAGAACTGATGGTTGGAGGACTGCATCATCGGTATTTTCGGCGGGCTGCTTGATTTAAGGCTGCTATTAGAATCACTTCATTCACTGGGATTATTCTGTTCAGATTTGATGTAGCTTGCCCCTGTCGCTTCCAATAATATCGTCCACGTTGCCATATTTGCACTTACCTCCCTGATATCATATCTTATGCTCCATGTTACTTCTACTATTTCGCACACTACTATCAGCGTTGAGGTCGCATCGTGCGCTTGCCCTGGAAAACC
>SDBS01002160.1_pt1 | contig 19778 bp, 18 predicted proteins | sample 2277091 | NCBI WGS metagenome assembly SDBS01 (sample SAMN10404972, study PRJNA504765) | marine sediment metagenome | isolation source: marine sediment core GS10_PC15, 163 cmbsf | place: Arctic Ocean: Southern Knipovich Ridge | collected 2010 | reverse complement strand
CCAAAGCTCAGCACGGCCGCGGCTATGATTACCCGCTTCCTGCCGTACCTGTCAGCCAGCACGCCCCCCGGTACCTGGAAAAACATCCCGCCCAGGGTCTCCACCATCACCAGCAGGCCAAGGATCTCGTTCGTGGCCCCCAGCTCAAGGATGAACAGGCTCTTGTATGGCCACCAGAGCCAGGCCAGGAACATGCTCAGGGTCTGGGTTATCATTACTATGACGATGTTTCGATTGTCAAAGAACTCGCGGACGCCCTGAAGTGACACAAAGAAAACGTGTTCGACTGGTATAAAAAATAGAACTAGCCGAGGCAGTCGTTTTTCCCAAAAGATACCGGGTAGCCAATCAGGACGGCTCTTCCTGGATTGCCCAGACCGAGTAGACGGCGTTCAGGGACAGGGCGATGATTACGAACCATATGCTGACGCCTGCCCCCATGCTCTGGTACAGGTAGCCCACCGTGGGCGTCGAGATCAAGCCGCCGATGTTCTCTGCCTCTGAGTACAGGCCCATTATCAACCCAGACCGGATCCTTGCTCATCACGGATATGAGGTGGAGCATCATGCTGGTATCAGCTGCAGCCCAGCTCAACCCCTGCATCACCCCGACGACGTACATGAAGTAGATTCCCCCCGTGTACATGAGGGTCAGGTAGCTGGCGATCCACCCCAATAGTGAGGCGATGATGAGCTTCTTGTTGCCTAGCCTGTCGCAGAGGTCGCCCAGGATCGAGCGCCCCGCTGCACCCGCGAAGCGGAATATGCTGAAGAAAGCGCCTATCTGTGACTCGGAAACAGAGTATAGGACGGACTCGTTGAGGAAGACCGGGAGGAAGTTGTGGACAAAACCCACGTTGAAGAAGAACAGCCCCCTGACACTGAATATCCTGAGGATGGGCCCGGTCAGGACGCTTCTCAGGTCGCCGAACCCGTTCCCCGTTGGTTTAACGGCAGGCTCCTCGTACTGGATCGAGAACACGGCGAATATCCCGATGAGCCCCACGGCCGCCGCCACGTAGAATGGCAGGTCGTACCCGTATGCCTCCGAGAGGTACCCGCCGATGAGCGGGCTTATCATCCCGCCTACCCCGATTACGGTCATGTACCTGCCGTAAGCCTTGCCCCTGTCCTCGGTGGGAAGGAGCTCAGCGGCTAACGCCTTGACGGGTATGCTGTAAGCAGACATGATGCTGGTCTTCATGAACTCCAGCACCATGAAGAAGCCAAGCCCCTTGGCCATGGGGTAGACCCCGTAGAGGATGGTGGTGAGCAGCAATGAGCCGGCCAGCATCCACCGCTTGTTCCACCTGTCCGCTATAACACCCATGAACGGCTCCCATATGAACCAGCCCAGCATCGATGCCGTGCCCAGGAGCCCGATCTGTGCTAGGGACAGCCCCTGGCTGCGGACGAAAAGGCTCAGTATGGGCGATATGATGCCACCGCGGAAGTTTGTGATGAGCTGTACGATCATGAGCATGAACAGCGAGCGCTGCCTGTCCACGGGTTTAGCCATGACCAACAAAAACGGCTGGTCGGCTTAAAAAATGTGTTAATAAAAACTAGGCCATATGGGGCACTAGCTCTGATGCGTCGACGTGGACCTTTTCCAGAGCGTCCTTGAGTCCCCTGTACCGGTTCCTCAGGGTCACCTCGGTGGTGCCCGCCGCCTTGGCGATGAGCCTCTGGACGCGCTTCTCGCCCGTCTCCTGGCAGGCCATGTACAGGGCGGCCGCTGCTAGACCCCTGGGGTCCTTACCAGTCAGCTCCCTCATCTCTTCTGCCTTCCTCAGTATCCTGAGGGCCGTCTGCTCAGTGGGCTGCGTCACCTTGAGCTTTGCCGCGATGCTGGGCACGAACTTGAATGGCCCGTCCACCGGTGGCCTGAGCTTTAGCTCCCTGTGTATCAGCCTGTAGGTCATGGCCACCTCGCTGTGCATCCGCTTGCTTGCCTCGCTGACATCCTTTAGGGGCCTGGGTATGCCCAAGATCCTGCACGCCGCGTAGAGGCTGGCCGCCACGAAGGCGTCGATGCTCCTGCCGCGTATCAGGTCCTTTAGCAGTGCCTTCCTGTAGATGAGGGCCGCGTTCTCCTTTACGCTCCTTGACAGGTGAAGCTCACTGGTTAGCCTGTCAAGCTCCGCCATGGCGATGCTCAGGTTCCTTGCGTGGGTCTCGTTGACCTTGCTCCTGTTGTCCTGGCGCTGTAGCCTCTTCATCCTGCGCTGGGTCTCATAGTCCAGCCGTTTCCCTGAGGCGTCCTTGTCTCCCTTGATTACAGTGGATAGCCCCTTGTCGTAGATGCTGTAGCTGTAGCCTGTCCCTGTCCTTCGCCTGTCGTTTTCCTGGAGGTTGAATACCCTGTACTCTGGCCCCGTGTCCATGATGATGTCAGTTACCACTAGGCCACATGTGGCGCAGACACGTTCCCCCGTCGTTCTGTCGTTCACTATCTTGCTGCCACCGCAGTGGGGGCAGCTGGACGCAATGTCCTCATGTTCTTTATCTATTCGGTTCATTTTGTTATCTCCAAAATATTACCTATGGGTATTTTACCCATATCACGATGAAAACTCCTACGACATCACTTATAAATGTTACTTTTTTCATGTGTTCTCGTTGACATCCTCACCCTAAGATAGGGGAAAAACCGGGTCCGGAGTAACACGTTTAAAAACGTAAACACGAACCGTTTAACCATGATTCTAAAAACCGTTCCAGACATAGCCGGCAAGATCAGGAGGCTGGAGATACAGGGAGCAACCAATATCGCCATCTCGGCGGTCAAGGCCCTCTCACAGGAGCTCAGGGACTTTGACGGCTCAAAGGAGGAGGCGAACCAGGTGCTCACAGATGCCACTAGGATGCTGGTTGAGGCAAGGGCCACAGAGCCCATGATGAGGAACGGACTAGGGTACATCAGAACCCGGCTCGCAGCCGAGGACCCCAGCAGCAGGGACGGCTTCAAGGATACGGTGACAAAGATCGAGGAGACGGTGCTGGAGATGTACCAGGGAGGCAGGCAGAGGATCATTGAGATAGGCGCCAAGCGCATCAGGGACGGGGACATCATACTCACCCACTGCCACAGCAGCGCGGTCACCGGGGCGCTAATGCTCGCCCATGAGCAGGGGAAGGAGTTCAAGGTCATCAACACCGAGACCAGGCCAAAGTACCAGGGCAGGATCACGTCCATTGAGATGATCGAGGCGGGCATCGACACCACCATGATAGTGGACTCGGCGGCTAGGCACTACATGAAGGAGGTGGATTTCGTAATCGTGGGCTGCGACGCCCTGACGAGTGAGGGCAACGTCATCAACAAAATCGGGACAAGCCAAGTCGCGCTAGCCGCCTACGAGGCACGTATACCGTTCTACGTCCTGGGGACCCTGCTCAAGTTCGACCCGATCACCATCCACGGGCACTACGAGGCCATCGAGGAGAGGAACACCGACGAGATATGGGCCGACCCACCAGAGGGACTGAAGATCAGGAACCCGGCTTTCGACGTGACTAGGCGTGGCTACGTCAGCGGCCTCATCTCGGAGGAGGGAATAATCAGCCCCCACAGCATCCTTGAGGCCATCCACAGGCACTACCCGTGGATACTGGACTGACCACAATCACCATACTTTTAATCAAAAACACCATCCCTTAACTCATGAATTTCAAAAGGACCCAGGTTATCGCCCTTGGATTGTTGGTCCTCGTGGCGTTGATCACGTTTCTAGTCAAGCCCCCCGTTACGGAAAATATATCTGTAGTCAGGAGTTTCCCCCAAACAAAACAGGGGACAGCGGATATCCTGTTCATCCTTGAAGCCGTGAACCCGACTCCCGTGAGACTCAACTTCACTTATACATCGAACTCCAGCATCACGGTTTACGTCCAGACGCGGAGTCAATACAATGACATGGACAAGGGAGCCGAACCGGACGAGTTCCTGGCGAGTTTCACCGGAGCAGAAGGGTACCTGGCATATGAGCCGTCTGATCAGACCATCAGGCACGTGGTTTCAGTTTATTCAGACGAGAACTTCATCGTGTACGATATTGTACTGGAAACACGGTACGTCACGCTGGTTGAAACCCCATCGCCGTGGATTCCTGTATTGCAGTTGCTCACGTTGGCAGCCATCGGCGTGATGCTCTACAACATGTACACCGAGTCAAGGGACTAGAGCACGGGCCACTGGGTGAGGGCCTTACCCAGCTCAACGTGGGTCTTGGCGTACTCTTCCAGAGATATTCCCGCGACGGCGGCGTCAACCGCCTGACGGAGGGCCATAGCTCCTTTTACGGTGCCATCGGGGTGACCGTGTATCCCTCCCCCTGCCTGGATCACCACATCGTTGCCGAAGTACTCCACCAGCTTGGTCACCATGCCAGGGTGCAGGCCGCCTGAGGCAACCGGCAGAACTGGCTTGATGTCGCCCATGGGCTCGATGCACGCTTCCACGTTTGCCAGAACCTCTTCCTTGGTCTCGGCCATCTTGCCCACCGCGGTGCCCACGTGGAGCTGGTCAGCGCCCAGCAGTCTTGAAACCCTGGCCAGCACCACCATGTTGATGCCGTGAACCTGGCTCCTGGTGTACGCGGCGTGGCCCGCCCTGTGGGCGTGGATTATGAGGTCAAAGCCCGCGTCCCTCATGGTCTGGAGGCTGCTCCAGCCCGTTGTGAGTATGTCTATCATCATGTACCGGCCCCCTGCGTCCTGGACGAACTGGGCCCTCTCTTTCATCACCTCAAGCTCGGCGGTGACGTTGATGAGGTAGACCTTTTTCTCGCCGGTCTCTGACTCGGCCCTGTCCCTCGCCGCGATGGTCTCGGTTACCCGCTCCTCGAAAGGGTTGAACTTTTGGCTGCTCAGGTTCTCGTCGTCCTTGACTACATCGCAGCCGCCCAGCCACGACTCATACGCGACATTTGCGTGGTCCTTGACCACCAAGCCCAGCTTTGGCTTGACTATGGTGCCAACAAGGGGCCTGCCGTGGACCCCGGTGATATCCCTGACGCCCTTGATGCCGTACCTGGGCCCCTTGAAGCTACTGATTAGCTCCTCCGGGAAGGTTATATCGTTGAGGCGCAGGTTGGCCACGTCCTCCAGCCCGAAAACGTTCCCTGCGACGCTGCTGAGGATGTTTGGCATGTTTCCCGGCTCGAAGAGCTCTATGGGGTAGGCTATCCTGACATCGTTGCCCTTGATGGAGAAAACGGTGGCCGCCTTCTCCTTGATGTACGGCTTCTCGGTGGTGAGCTCGGTCCAGGTCCCCACACTGCTCTCCGCCGCGACGCCGCCGGCTATCACGTCAAGGGGCTGGTTGAGGGGCTCGACATAAAAATCACAGATGAGATCCGTGTCCTCGGGCCTATACTTTAGGTTAACGAAATCAATGTAGCGCATAAGCTTTCATTATTGAGTTCACCAGCACTATATTTTTACCTTTACCAATGATCTAACCTACTAGAGGATTCAAGGAGAGCTTGACAGTTGGAGTTAAAGGCAAACCCACTTGAGCTTGAGGCCGGTGGCCCCCTGATAGTGGTGATGAACAGGGAGGACGCCGCCGAGCTCGGCGTAATCAGCAGCGACCGTATCTTCGTTAGGTACCAAGACATATTCGCGATATGCATAATCAACCTGAGCAGCGAGGACCCGCGTGGCGAGATAGGGATCTATAGGGAGGTATCCAAGAGGCTGGCCGTCATCAAGGGCGACCTGCTCACGGTGGAGCTGGCCCGCAGGCCCGAGGGCCTTGACTTTGTCAGGGAGAAGATCAACGGGGAGCGGCTGACCCCGTGGAAGATAGAGAAGATAGTGGGCGATGTCGTGGAGCGTCGCCTCAGCGATATAGAGCTTGCCGCCTTCGTGACGGCCATGCACATCCACGGCATCAGCATGGAGGAGGTGGAGGCGCTGAGCCGCACCATGATATGGAGCGGAAAGACCATCGACTTTGGCAGGAGCCCCATACTTGACAAGCACAGCATCGGTGGCGTGCCGGGGGACAAGACCACACTACTTGTGACGCCCACAATAGCGGCCGCCGGTTACACGATACCCAAGAGCAGCAGCAGGGCAATCACCAGCCCTGCCGGGACTGCTGACAGGATGGAGGCGCTGGCCCCCGTTGATATAGGGTTCACAAGGATCCGTGAGATAGTGGACGAGATAGGGGCATGCATCGTGTGGGGCGGCAGCATAGACCTGGCACCCGCCGACGACCTGTTTATCAGGGTGGAGTACCCCCTGAGCATAGACCCGTTGCTGCTTCCCAGCATCATGAGCAAGAAGAAGGCCATGGGCAGCACCCACGTGGTCATTGATATCCCAACGGGTATCGGTGCAAAGATAACCACCATGGGCGAGGCAGAGCAGCTGGCATCGGACTTCATCGAGCTGGGTAACCGGTTTGATATGCGCATCGAGTGCGCCATCACAGAGGGCAGCCAGCCCATCGGCAACAACATCGGTCCCATACTTGAGGCGAAGGAGGCACTTGAGACCCTGTACGGAGAGGGGCCGCGTGACCTCATGGATAAGGCCACGACCCTGTCTGGAATCCTGTTCGAGATGGTGGGGCAAGAAAATGGCAAGAGGATGGCCCATGATATGATCATGAAGGGCAAGAGCCTTGAGAAGATGAGGGAGATCATCAGCGCCCAGGGCGGCGACCCGGAGGTCAAGCCCGGGGACCTGGTACCGGGCTCACACGTGTACGACGTGCTCGCCCCACGTGACGGGAGGGTTCTCTGGTTCAACAACAGGGACCTGGTGAGGATCGCAAAGGCGGCGGGTACGCCCAACGACAAGGGCGCGGGTATCCAGTTGTTCGCAAAGACCGGCGACAAGGTGAAGGAAGGTAACCCCATGTACAGGATCTACAGCGAGAAGGCGTCAAAGCTTGAGAACGCGGTCAGGCAGCTTGAGCACTTTAACGCGATGGAGATCGGGACACGGATGGGGGAGCAGATGCTCAAGAAGCGCATCGGGAAGATCACGGCACCCAGCAGGGAGTTCATACTGGACCGCTGATCTTCACCTCGTCTAGTCTTTGGCTAGTGAGATAGGGAAAAAAGGGGAGGTTAGCTGCTTATCCGCTTGATGAACGCCTTGACAAGGGCCACGGTGTTCTCGATGTCCTCCTCGGTGGTTATGCCGCAGGGGCCGTGGATGTACCTGCACGGGTTGGCGATGACACCGCTGGGGATGCCCGCCTTTGTCAGGTGGATGCTCCCGGCATCAGTCCCGCCGCTGGGAATCTTCTTGTACTGGTACGGGATGCCCTCGGCGGCCGCCGCCTCCTGGATGGCCCCAAGTACCTTGGGGTGGGTAATCACGCTCCTGTCCGCGATGGTTATGACGGGCCCCTTGTGTAGCCCTGAACTTTGCTTGTGCGGGGGTACCCCAGGCATGTCCATTGCGAAGGTATTCTCCAGCGCCAAGCCGTAGTCTGGGTCAACCTGCCATGCGGCTGTCTTGCTGCCCCTGAGCCCCACCTCCTCCTGGACGGTGCCCACGGCCACGATGTTGTAGGGCTTGTCCTTGGCCCACTTGAAGACCTCGGCCATGACGTAGCAGCCCACCCTGTCGTCGAACGCCTTGCCCCAGAGGAAGCCGTCGCCCAGGTCCTTGAACTGGACATCAAAGACGCCCTTCATGCCGACGTATGCGCCCCTGTCCTCAGCCATCTCGCGGGTTGATGCGCCTATGTCCAGGAACAGCTGGTCAGCGGGTATCGCTGCCTTCTTCTCCGCGTCGCTCAGTACGTGGGGGGGCTTGGTGCCCAGGATACCGTACAGTTCCCCCTTCCTGCCCCTGAGCACCATGCGCTGACCGGGGAGGACGTTTGCCACGATCCCCCACGGGTGGAACCTGAGGAAGCCGTTGTCGTCGATATCAGTGATGAGAACCGCGACCTCGTCAGTGTGGGCCGCCAGCATGATCAGCGGTGCATCCTCGTCCCCCTTGTGGGTGAAGAAGACGTTGCCCATCTTGTCTGTGCGGACCTCGTCCGCGTAGTCCTCAAGCTCCTCGATTAGGATCTTGGCCGGCTCTGTCTCCTCCCCAGGAGGGCCGAAGGCGTTGCTGAGTTTTTCGAGTAGAATCTTGTCCATTGATTATCAGGTAACCTAAGCCAAATGCATATTTGGGTTTTCTTGGAGCGTACAAATGCAAATAAAAAAAATTCCAGTTATAGTAGGTTACCTACTATTCGACCAAGAAAATAATAACCAGGGAGACCTAACACAAGCCCCATGTCAGCTCCAGACGACAGGAAACTACTCATAGCAGACCGTTGGTGGGACAAGCTTCCCCGAGCAGTCTACTCAACACTTGAACGAGTACCATGCAGCCAGGACTGGTTTGAGGTCTACAAGGTAAAAGACGGGATTTACGCCATCTACGAGCCCTACCAGTACGAGGAAGCCCTATGCACCCTGATACTAGGCGAGGAGAAGGCGGTTCTAATCGACACGGGATGCGGGATCGGCAACATCAGGGATGTCGTGGAGGAGATCACCGACCTGCCCGTCATGGTGGTCAACACCCATGCCCACAACGACCACATCGCACAGAACCACCTCTTCGACGAGGTGGCCATGCTGGACCACCAATGGAGCCATGAGGCCGAGAAGGGTTTACCTAACAGCGAGATGGCGCATCTGATAGCTGACGGGATGCTCTGGAAGGAGCTGCCTGATGGGTTTGACGCCGAAAACTACGTGGTCCCCGGTTTCAAGGTGACCCACTGGTTCAAGGAGGGGGACATCCTTGACCTTGGCAACAGGACACTGGAAGTCATCCACACCCCGGGTCACACCCCTGATTGCGTCTGCTTCCTCGACAGGGAGGATAGGCTGCTCTTCACCGGGGACATGTTCTACACCGGCGGCATCTACACCTACCTCAACGGCGGGAACATACCCACGTTCATCGACAGTTACCTGAAGATGCTGGAGTACTACGACGAGTTCGATTATCTGATGCCCAGCCACAACGAGCCATGGGTCGAGAAGGTGCTGCTCAGGGACGTGTTCAAGGCCGTGGTGGACATAGCCGAGGGCAGGGGCAGATACGTGGAGGGAACCGACCGGGGTACATCCATCAGGAAATACGATTTCGGCAGGTTCAGCGTGGTCACGAGCGTCGATTAAACCCCAGCTCGTTTTTCCATCCATCTATTTTATCAAGCATGTCCATCGCTTTGCCTGTTGCCCTGCTTCTGGGCTCCATTGATTCCAGGATGGAGCGCATTCTGCCCCTGAACCTTTCAACGGAGAAGACCTTTGACCTCTCCATGGACCTCCTCCTCAGCATCTCCCTGAGCGCCTCGTCCTCCATTACCTGCTTGATCTTCCTAGACGCCTCCTCAACGGTCTCGTAGGCGAGGCCCACGCCCTCTTTCCCATCCAGGATGTCGTACCATGGCCCGCCGTCCCTGTACACCAGGGGCACGCACCCCGCGCTCATGGCTTCCACGATTGCCATCCCGAATGTCTCGTTTGGCTGCGTTGAGAAGTATACGCTGCTCTCGGCCATCAGGCCGTGAATATCCGCCTTGGATGGGTTGAGGTGGAACCTGAAGCGCCGCGCCCTGGATATCTCCCTGACCAGGTCAAGGGCGTTGGGCGATGCAGTCCCCGCGATGATGAACTTGGTACCCCTGATCCGTGCCGCGACATCGAACAGCATGTTCAGGTTTTTACCGTGGTTGATGCGTGAGATGGTCAGCACGTTCCCCGTCTTGTACATCTTGGCCCTCACCTGATCCACGAACGGGTAGACGATCTCAGGGCTATTCCCCGTGGCGTCCTCGATGACCCTGGCGGTGTATGACGAGTTGGCGATAACGACCCCGCTTAAGCTCTCAAATAATCCCCGGTACAGCCCCATGTAGAGCCATTTCGAGTAAGGCCAGAGTGGCAGGCCGTACTGGTTGCCCCCTTCTCCAGAGAAGAAGGGATAACCGTGGACGTACGAGATATCGCTGATGAACGGGAACACCTCGCCGTAGTTATTCAACGTGATTCCTTCCTCCTGCTGCGCCCTCCACAGCATCCAGAGGTAGAGCCCAGCAGAGTATGTCCAGTCAATGGCGTTCCCTGGTGAGTTTTGCTCCTTCTTGTAGTAATGTTCAACCGAGGGAACCGTTTCCGTGCCCCATTTTTCCTTTAACCTGCCCCAGTCAGTCTTGTCCAGGGTGTAAAGTACGGTCTCGTGTCCGTCACCGTTGAGCATGTCTATTATCTCAAGGAGTATCTTCTCGGCACCACCACTCATGTTCAGTGAAGGATGAATCAGTGAAAACCTTGTCAATCCGTTGACCCATCCGGGGGTGGACTGTTAACCAATCTGTAACCAGGGTTCGCGTCAGAAAACCCGTTTTTTACCGTATATGGGGCGTAATTCCTTTAACTGATGAGCTTTGTTCACAGTCATGGCTTATTCCAACGATACCGAGAGCAATATCATCGTCCCAAAGAAGTGGTACGACAAGCTTCCCCGATTGGCCTGGGGTAACTACGAGAAGGTTGACCAGCCCGACCAGTGGTTTGAGGTCTACAAGCTCACCGACAGCGTCTACGCCATCTACGAGGACGGCCAGTTCGAGGAGGTCATCAGCTATCTAGTACTTGGCGATGAGAAGGGCGTCATCATCGACACAGGTAACGGTATCGGGGACATCAAGGCGGTCGTTGACAGGATCACAGACCTGCCCGTGATGGTCCTTAACACACATACACACGGCGACCACATCGGAGGTAACCACCAGTTCAATGAGGTCCTCGCTTATGACACGGAGTTCAGCAGGGACAGGGCCGAGAACGGCCAGACCCGTGAGGAGATGGGCAATTATCTTGAAGACGACATGGTCTGGAAACCTCTGCCAAAGTATCTGGATGTAGAGGCGTGGAGGATTCACCCTTTCAACGTGGCAAAGTGGCTCAAGGAGGGAGATATCATCGACCTTGGAGGAATCGAGCTAGAGGTAGTCCACACACCGGGTCATACACCCGATAGTATCTGCCTAATCGACAGGGCTAACAAGATATTCTGGACAGGTGACAGCTTCTACCCAGCACCCATCTATGTCTACGCTCCGACCACCAACCTTGACCAGTTTATCGAGAGCTTCAGGAAGATGACCGAGCTCATCCCAGAGTACGATTGGGTCATGCCGAGCCACAACGAGCCGAGGATGGAAAAGCACCTCATCAAGGAGTGCTACGAGGCAGCCATCAGCATCAGGGACGGCACCGCCGGTGAGTACAGCGAGGGTGTTGCATCCAGTATCAATGTGCACCGCTACGATTACGGCCGCTTCAGCCTCATCGTAAGGGCAGAGCGGTAACCCTACACTTCTTTTAACTCGATTTTCTCGCTCAAGTCCAGGTATCTCTTGAAGATCAGGCTCCGCAGCTCTGACTCCAGTCTATGCCGTTCCTCCCTGATGCGCTTCTCCCGGGCCTTCAGCAGCTTGATCTTCTTCTGGATGGCCTCCTCGTCGGACCTGTCCACTACTTCAAGGCTACTCATAGTTGAGGCGAGAGAGGCATTAATTTTAAGAGTGCCGTCACCGGTCACAGGTTTTTTCAATTCTAGGGCTGACTTAATACCATGCTCAAACAGGTCATCGAGGTCATGGAGCTACTGGACTCCTCCCATATCAGCGGGAATGATGTCAGGGAGTTCCTGCAGGGTCGCGGGCTGAAGGATATCGAGGTCAAGACCATCACAGGCGAGAAGGGGAGCACTGATTTCATAAAGATCAAGGTGTCGGGCACCCAGGGCAAGTCCAGGGAAGGCTCTGCCAAGACCCTGGGCGTCATAGGCCGTCTGGGTGGGGTCGGGGCACGACCTGAACAGATCGGTCTTGTCTCGGACGCCGACGGTGCAATCGTTGCCATCAGTCTCGCCCTGAAACTGGCTGATATGCAGGCGAAGGGAGATGAGCTGGACGGGGACGTAGTGATCTCGACGCATATCTGCCCCGATGCGCCGGTGCAGCCCCACGAACCCGTCCCGTTCATGGGCAGCCCGGTGGACACAGCCACCATGAACCGGGAGGAAGTGGACCCAGATATGGACGCGGTACTGAGTGTGGACACCACCAAGGGGAACAGGGTGGCAAACTGGAGGGGATTCGCTATCACACCAACGGTAAAGGAGGGGTGGATACTCAAGGTAAGCGATACCCTCCTCGATATCATGGGCTGGACCACGGGTGAATTGCCAAAGGTCTGCCCCATAACGACTCAGGACATCACCCCATACGGGAACGAGCTGTACCACATCAACAGCATCATGCAGCCCTGCACAGCGACGGACAAGCCGGTCGTCGGCGTGGCGATAACCACACAGGTACCCGTACCAGGGTGCGCCACGGGGGCGAGCCACCCCACGGACATAGAGGAGGCCGCCAGGTTCACTCTGGAGGTTGCCAAGCTGTACGGCAGGGGCCTGTGCAGCTTCTACGATGAGGAGGAATGGGTGAACATCGTCAACCGATACGGGGCACTCAAAACCCTTCAGACCCTGGGTAAATAATCCCCTGATTGTTTTTATAGCCAGCTAAGACCGTATTACCTGAGGTATTATGTACAAAAAAATACTCGTAGCTTTTGACGGGTCCGAGGCGAGCAAGCACGCCATGGATCACGCCGTTAACTTCGCGGAGTCCTTCAATTCTGAGCTGTTGATCCTGTCAGTTGTACCCCGAGTCATGATGCCGGTCTTCCCCGATGAGGGGTTTGGAGCCGCACCGATCACTGCAGCGCAGGACATGGGTGAGTACCAGGACAAGATGAAGGAGATATACCACAAGAGTCTGGACGAGGCGCAGAAGGACATCAGCGACCATTTCCCGGACATGAAGGTCGAGACGATGCTCATGGAGGGCAGGCCGTCCAACACCATCGTGAGCGCGGCAGATGAATACGATGCTGACCTGATCGTCATCGGCAGCAGGGGCATAGGCGGTATCACTGGATGGATACTGGGCAGCACCAGCAGGAACGTCGTTGAGAACTGCACGAAGCCGATCCTTGTCGTGAAGTAACCCCATTTTTATGGTAACCCTTTTTCATTTCACACACATCTTAGAGCTATGGGCCCTCTTGACGCTCTCAGGGAAGCTGGAAGGATAGCAGCCAAGGTTAGAGACACCACGATAAGAGAGATCAAACCTGGGGTCAAGGTCATTGATATCTGCGATATCGTGAACAAGAGGGTGGCCGAGCTTGGGGCCAAGATGGCTTTCCCCACCAACGTGGACATCAACCATGTGGCGGCCCACTACTGCTCTCCCATCAACGACAAGACCGTGATCCCGGAGAGGTCACTTGTAAAACTCGATATCGGCGTTCACGTCGATGGCTATATCGCCGACACGGCTGTCACAAAGTGTTTCGACCCACAGTACGATTACCTTGTGGAGGCCGCTAAGGCTGGATTGGACGCCGCGATACAGACCATCAGGCCAGGTATCAAGGCAAGCGACATCGGGGCCGCCATTGAGAACGCCATCAACGGCAAGGGGGCGCGTCCGATCAGCAACCTCACTGGCCATAAGTTAGCCCGTTACGTGGTCCATTCGCCGGGATATAGCATCCCAAACGTTGGCGGGTTCGGTCGACACACCATACAAGAGGGGGATGTCTACGCCATAGAGCCCTTCGCGGTGCCCCGGTCTGCCGATGGCCTTGTGACCGATGGCCCAGCCAGCAACATCTACCTGATGCAGAAGAAGCGGAACGTCAAAGGCAGGGCAAAAGTCATGATGAAGTTCATCCAGGCCGAATACAAGACCCTGCCATTCGCGTCCAGGTGGGTTCTGAGAAAGTTCAAGGGACCTGATGGCGCGACGGCGTTCAAAGAGTTGCTGAAATCAAAAGTTTTAACGGGCTACCCACAGCTCCTGGAGCGAACCAGAGGCATGGTAGCCCAAGCGGAGCACAGCGTCATCGTCACCGAGGACGGCTGTGAAGTTACTACCGCCTAGTTTTTCTTGTCCTTTGGGTCCTTGCGGGCGTTTATCCTCGTGATGACCATATTGCCCTCGCACCGCGTGCATGGCTCGTCCTTCTTGAAGATATAATCGCCTACCTGGTGTGCCCTCACCCTCTTGAGGTTGCACTGTGGACACTCTAGGGTCGTAACGACCTCAACAACCTTTGGTCCCTTGGACTGCTTGGCCACGGGCTTTGCCCTGAAGAAGTTGAAGCCTATCGCCGCGAATCCCGAGACGCCGATGAGTATGTACACGAACGCAGTCTCGATCTCGTTGTTGCCGTACTCCTGGAAGCCCATGTATAGGCTCACGAGGGCTATCGCGCCTACCACTACCATTAGTGCGAGGCTCACCCAGTTCTGACTGGCTCCCGTTGCCAGCGGTGTGTTTCCTTTGTCTGCCATTAGTCTCATTGTGCTACCCCCACTGTGTTACCGATACCTGCCACGACTACCGTGTCGCCTTCCTCGCTGTACTCAAGTATCAGTCCCTTGACGCTGCTGACCGCCTTGTCTGTTGCGTCCATGAGCTCCTCGACTAGAGGTGCTACCACGTGCTCCATCCCCTGCTTGATCGCTACTGCGAACATGGGGACATCGTACTCGGTTGCAGCCAGCTCGATCTTGTACTTCTCGACGCCAGGCCCGCCTATGGCAGCCCCTACGCCTTCCGCGATCTCGCCGACTCCCTCTCCCTCAAGTTTGCCCGCCGCGTCAACGGTGATGAGCATCTTGACCTTGCCTTTCTCCTTGTCAAGGATGTTCTTGATAGCATCACCTGGCTTACCGACGCTTCCGCCGGGGCCCCATGCCTTGGTTATGATGACCCTGCGGCCCTCATACTCGATCTCGCCCGCGGCCATCTCCTTGGCCACCTCGTAGACTTCTGCCCCGTCAAGCATCTTTGCAGCCACGATGGGTCCCACTGAGTCCCCGATTGGGATTCCGTCCCTGAATGCCTGCAGCGCGGCGCTGTACGCCTCGATCTGCTGGATCAGTTGGGGTAGGATCATGTGGATCTGCATAATTATGTAGATGTTCATGGTCTTCTTGCCCATCAGGTAATAGTGCCTGATGACCTTGTAGTAGATGTTTAAGGCGAGTCCCGCCTCAAGCAGGTTCTCCAGGTTGTTCCTCTGGGCTGGCGTCGCCTCAGGGGCCATCTGTGCTACCTCACGCTCGAAGGTGAACTCCCTCACGTTGATTATCTTTCCAAGCTTCTGCACCACGCCCGCCGGGTCCATCGTGATTGGTGGGATCATGAAGTGATCCATGAACCTCTCGACTTGAGGCGTCGGGTCCCTCTCGGGCTTGCCGAACTTTTTGATTGCCTCAATGGCTATCTTCCGTCCGGCATCACGGAGGCTCTTGACCTTTCGTAGGCTGGTCTCTATCTGACGCAGCATGGTCATAGCCTGGATACGTTGTGCATAGAATAGGTAGATGATGAAAGCAAAACTGAACAGTGATTGCAATATCATCCCTATCTCGCTGTCCTGTTGTAATAATTGTCCAAGCAACTGGAACATTAAATTCACTGCTGTTGAAAACCGAGCAAGCGATATAAACTTTAGTATTTAAAGGAAACTTTGTTTCTTTTACTTTTTTTCTGAATTTTATTCACTTTAGCAAGTGTTTTTAAAAAGGCATCGCGACTGTTTAGAGATGTTCAATTACGCCATAAAACGGATTATTAGGGGCAAAGGGCTTTTCCTGTCTCTTTTCCTCAGCGTTGCGTTGGCCTCGACTCTTTTCGCTGGCATTCTTCAGGGAGCTGACGTTATCGGGGCAAAGTCCATTGAGCAGATATTTGCGTCTGCGCCTTACGATATCATTACAATGGCCCCTGACAAGAATATTACAAAGACCCATATCTCCGAGATAGAGGACTTTTTTGGGCCCGTTGAAGGCGTTGAACGGTTAGATTATTTTATGCGGACCCCGATTCGGCTGTACGAGCCGGGGACTATCAATACCACCATTGAGGGCGTCTACATGGTGGCCCTCCCTGATGATTCAATATTCTTCGAGGGGCTTGTCGGCATTGAAGAGTTTGAACGCGGGGTGGCGTACTTCGACGCCAGCTCCGCTGACGCGCCGCTTTTCGTTGATAACGGTACTGTGGTAATCGAGATGGAGACCTACCTGTGGCTGAACCCCCCTGGGTTCGAGAACAGGCGGTTCAAGCTCCCGTTAGCGGACGCCGTGGGCGTGGAGGACGCCGAGTGGACTCTCTTTGTCAGCAGATACGATTACTATCTCCAGAGTCTGTTCAGTAAAAACGATCCAAGCCAGAAGAGGCCAAGCTACAACCTGGTCCTCATCAGCGAGGAGACTTACATGGACATCATGCGCGAGATATTCGCCGAGGAGAGGAGGCCGGTGAATGACCAGTTCGGTGTTGCTCTCATCTCCCTTGACAGGGAGGGACTTGTCAACCCGTGGGATATCTCGGGCTCGATAGAAACCATTGATTTCATCAACGAGCAGATTAACTCCGAGGGGGCTGAGTACTATTTCACCCCCCGGAACTTCCTTGGCGAGATACTGAACGGGATCAAGAACAACTCCGCCCAGATGAAAACTAGCACTATGATCGTCAGTCTCCCCGTATTCTTCACCGCGTGGTACCTGGGTTTGACTATAACCGAGGTAGTGTTCGGTATGAGGAAGAGAGAGATCGGTCTCCTTCTGACCCGTGGAATGAACCACAAGCAGATCCTATACATGCTCCTGTTCGAGGGGCTTGTAATCGCGGTCTTCGCTGGGTTCGTTGGGCTAATTGGAAGCAGCCTCATCCTGCCACTTGTAATCACAGGAGTGGGGACTTTGGATATACTGTCATCACTTTCACCGATTACCGTTGCAACTGTATTTGCGTTCAGCCTGATTCTCGCACTTATCTCGCTGTACAAGCCGGCCCAGAAGGCTGCTCAGGTCAACATGGTGGAGGCTCTCAGGGAGTATTCAACGGAGGACGAGGATGGATTCTCCGCCTATGAGCCTCTACTCGCGCTATCACTCGGCCTATACAGGACAGTTATGATTTACACGGGCATCACGGTGACCCAGTTCAGGCCAACTACCAGTAACCTGATCATCACCCTGCTCTACTCGACTTGGTGGGGCACGGACTATCTGCTGAGCTTTATCGCCCCTATCCTGCTATTCTGGGGATTCACCAAGCTGTTTATCCAGTACGCCCCATGGTACCAGTCCCTGCTCACGAAGTTTGCGGGGCTGTTCGTCGGGGACGTAGCGAAGCTATCAGCACTCAGCAGCAGGAGGAACCTGAAGCGGACGGCCGCCTCGACTTTCATGGTGGCCCTCATCGTTGGATACAGCGTCACAGTCATCGGGAACGTCGCCACGAGCGAGGACTTCCTGGCATCCGCGGTTAACGTTGCGGTGGGCGCTGACGTAGCGGTCTGGCTCTTCGAGGGCCAGGGCTCCGAGGCGGTGCTTGAGAAGATACTTGAGGTGGACGGGGTCCAATCAGCGACTGTAGAGGTTCTATTCAACCCGGATACAAGTCTTACAGTTATTCCAGTGAGGGGCATTGACCCCCTTGTCTGGGAAGAGACGGCTTACATGCCAAGCGGCTTCGCTCATGATCCGGGCATGTTTGAGGCTATGGCTGCCATTGATAACGGGGCCTTCATCGAGTTCGGGGCTGGTGCTGCTTTGGGGCTCAGCGTGAACAACACCATGCTGGTTCAGACGGCAGGCCGTACATACCAGGTCAGGATCGTCGGGTTCTACGGGAAGACCAACCCGGACAACTACATCCCAAGCAACCCCATGATGTACGTAAGTCACACGTTCATGGAGCAGATCAAGGAGCGTTACATCGACCAGAGGCGGATAATATTGAACCTGGAGCCCGGCGTCGATGTCGATGCTATAAAGATCGTACTGGAGGATATCGACCCAGATGTTCAGCGCGTAGATATCGCTGAGATCAACCAGAGGCACGCTATCAACAATATCATCCTGTCAGGCCCCAAACAGATTCAGGTGCTTGGAACATACTTCGCGGGGCTCGTCGCCTCCGTCGGGGTAGTTCTGATCATCACGACGATGATCCGAAGCAGGAGGAAGGAGCTGACCATAATGGTCATCAGGGGCTATAGCACACGCCAGCTGGCGATCACGATGCTCATAGAGCACCTGGGCATGGATATTTTCGCCATAGCCCTCGGCAGCTTTGTAGGGGTCGTGACACTGTACGGCGTGGTGAACCTGCTCAACGACACGCTCGGGTTCATATTCAGCTACAGGGTGGTCTTCAACTCCAGCGTAATGATTCAGCTGGGGGCCATCATCGGGCTAATAATCGTGTCCACCATCATACCCATAGTGGTGGCGATATACAGGATCTCGGCTGCGCCGGACCTGAGACTGGAGGAATAAAAATGAGTACAAGAAACGCGGTTATCGTAAGAGATCTGATAAAGATTTACAAGATAGGCAACATCGAGGTCCAGGCTCTCAGGGGTCTGAACGTGAACGTCCGCAAGGGCGAGATGGTCTCCATCATCGGAGTGTCGGGCAGCGGAAAATCCACATTACTAAACATCATCGGTGGGCTTGACAAGGCCACGGCCGGGAGCGTCAAGGTCTTCGAGACCGACCTCACTGGCATGGGCGTAAGCGACCTGGTGAACTTCCGTAGGGAGATAGTAGGACACGTGTTCCAGAACATGAACCTGATACCCACCCTCACAGCGGCCGAGAACGTGGAGCTGCCAATGGCGGCCATCGGCGTCAAGGCCGAAGAGAGGAAAAAGAGGGTCGAGGAGCTTCTGGGCGTGGTCGGCATGCTAAACAGGAAGGACCACAAGCCAGGTGAGCTGAGCGGCGGGGAACAGCAGAGGATAGCCCTCGCGGCCGCGCTTGCAAACGACCCCCCACTGGTACTTGCCGACGAGCCCACGGGAGAGCTTGACACGGAGAACGCGGCCATCGTGGTCCAGTACCTGCGCAAGGTGAACAAGGAGCTTGGCAAGACAATCATCATGGTCACCCACGACCCCAGCATCGCCAGGATCTCTGACCGGATCTTGAGGATGAACGACGGCGTCGTCCAGGCAGACGTTTCCCCTACCTCTGAGTCCCATGACGGTCACTCCGGTGACTACTCGGACCACCTGAGGCAGAGGGTCAGCGAGATCGAGACCACCCTCGCTGGTCTGGACAGCCAGTTCAAGCAGGGAGTCATCAGCGGCGACGAGTACGTGGAGCAGCAGACCGACTTTAAGAAGACTGCCGATGTGCTCAGGGACGAGCTGAACCGCCTAGGCGTGGTTCACTAACCCTTTTCTCGTTCCCGCCACTGGTCATAACGCGAAAAAATATTTTTTTATGCTTGATAGCGGCCGTTTGTCTGTGACTGGTTACCGCGAATATCTCGAAAAAAAATACTTGAATAAGTCATCGTTATGCCCGTATTGTGCTGACGGGGGTGAGATGTCCTTATTTTCCGAGCCAAGGCAGACAAAGGCATCCCTTCACTATAATGTTGCACGCCTCATGGTCTCTGATGATATATATTTATACTAAAAACCAGTGATAGACATATCTTGTTAGCAAGGTATGGCTCTGGGCATCTATGGAGTTCTTTTTCAAAGCACTCCTCTGACATCATAGCAGTCGTAGACCGGGATGGCATTATCCTGTTCCAGAACCGTTCTGTTAACCGTGAGCTCAAGGATGTTGTCGGGATCTCTCTGTTCAAGTACCTCGATGACGACTCGGCC
>SDBS01002159.1_pt1 | contig 19783 bp, 14 predicted proteins | sample 2277091 | NCBI WGS metagenome assembly SDBS01 (sample SAMN10404972, study PRJNA504765) | marine sediment metagenome | isolation source: marine sediment core GS10_PC15, 163 cmbsf | place: Arctic Ocean: Southern Knipovich Ridge | collected 2010 | reverse complement strand
GGGTCGCTGGGATCGACGCGGATCTGGCCGAACACCCAGCCGAAGGTGCTGGAGTGCCGCTCCATGAGCTGCTTCATCTTGTCGTCCACCGGGCAGACCTTTTCCCAGGTCTCGCCCTTGTCGTTCGAGCGGTACACCGTCGCACCCTTGATGTAGCCGCTGGAGGGTACGCCGTAGGAGTCGGCCAGTTCCTCTTCGGTGGGCTCGCGGGCGATCTCGTAGTTATCCAGCAGCAGGTACAGCACGTCGGGGTTCTTGCGGCACACGTCGAATCCGATGCGGCCGCGGTATTTGCCTTCGGGCAGTCCGTTGTTTATGGCCTTCCAGGTCGTGCCGCCGTCTGTCGACTTGTACATGCCGCTCTGGTCGAATCCCTTGAGGTTGCGGGGATCGTTCCATTTGGGGCGGATGCGCTGCCAGACCGAAGCATAGAGGGTCTCGGTATCTTCGGGATCCATGGCCAGGTCGATGGCGCCGGTCTTTTCGTCGATGTAGAAGACCTTGTCCCAGGTCTGGCCGCCGTCCACGGTCTTGTACACGCCGCGCTCGGGGTTGAATGTCCACTCGTGACCCGAGGCCGCCACGTACACGATGTCGGGATTGGTGGGATGGATCACGATGCGCGGGATGGTGTTGGTGTCGGCCAGGCCCATGTGGACCCAGGTCTTGCCTGCATCGGTCGACTTGTAGATCCCGCATCCGGACTGGGAGCTGCGGAAGATGTTGGCCTCGCCGGTCCCCACCCAGACGATGTCGGGGTTAGAGGGGGCTATGGCCAGGTCTCCGATGGCCGTCGAGGGCGCCTTGTCGAAGATGGGCTCCCAGGTCGTGCCTTCGTTGACGGTCTTCCACACGCCGCCCGAAGCCGTGGCCACGTAGATCGTGAAGTTCTGTCCCTTGGGTGTTACCGCCTCCACGTCCGTGGCGCGCCCCGAGACGTTGGTGGGGCCGATGTGGTACCACTTGAGCTTGTTGAAATCCGAGCTCTGGGTCATCTCCAGGTGCTTCTCATAGCCTTGGAGCCTCAGGGCCGGGTCCGTGGATTCGATGACCTTGCCCTTGGACTTCTGGGCCGGGGCCGGGGCGGCCAGGAAAGCGATCACCACAGCCAGCGCCACAGCATAAAGCAGGGGCCGGCTGAAACGTTTGCAGAGTATCATTGCTCCTCCTTATTTTGGTATATAATGTAGGGCATATCTTATGATTCTATGGACAACTGATAATATTTTCAAGTAAATAATCTCCTGAGGGACGCTCCCCAGTAAGCTTACTGCAGTTCGGCCGCGACCTTTTCGACTTCGCGCCACACGCGCAGCAGATTTCCACCCCAGATCTTGTTGATCTCTTCGGCTGTGTAGCCGCGCTTTATCAGCTCGTCGGTCACGTTGCGGGCCTCGGCATGGTTGTTGAAGCCGGGGATGCCGCCTCCGCCGTCGAAGTCGGTCCCGATCCCCACATGGTCGATGCCCGCGACCTTTGCGGCATGGTCGATGTGATCCACAAATGCTTTAAGGCCGGTGGCAGGATAGACCTTCTCGATCTCGATCCTGCGCCTGTCGTATTCTTCCATCTTGGGACGCAGGGCCTCACGCTCCTCCTGCGACATCCGGTACATCGTTCCCCGGCTCGGCAGCTCCAACTCCTGGCGCAGCTTGGTCATGGCCTCGCGGTGCTCCGGCGTTTCCGCCTTCAGGAACCCGCCCAGGGCCACGATCTGGATCACACCCCCGTTCTCGGCCAGGGCCTTGAGCTGTTCGTCCGTGAGGTTGCGGTTGTGGGGATTTAGGGCGGCACACCCGGAGTGGGACGCCATGATAGGGGCCTGGGAGATCTCGATCAGATCCCAGAAGGACTTCTCGGAGATATGCGACACATCGCAGATGATGCCCAGGCGGTTCATCTCGGCCACCACCTGTTTGCCGAAATCCGAGATCCCGTTGTGCAGGGGCTCAGCGGGGCTGGAGGAGTCGCAGATCTGATTGTGGCTGCTGTGGCAGAGGGTGATGTAGCGTGCGCCCAGGTCATAATACTTCTCGACCAGGCCCAGGTCTTCGCCCACCACGACGCCGTTCTCGATCCCAATCATGATGGCTCTCTTGCCGGAATCGGCGATGCGCTCGAAGTCGTCCGGGGTGAGGGCCAGTTCGCAGCGGTCCGGGTGCATCTGCTCGGTCAGCCGGTGGATCGCCTCGAACTTGATCATGGCCGTTTCGTGGGCCCGCTCAAAGACTTCGGGAGTAAGATCGCCCCAGTTGCCCACGAAGACCGCCAGGAATACGCCGTCCATGCCGCCTCTCTCCATCTTGGTGAGGTCGCACCTCAGGCGGGGGTGATCGATGCCCGGATCGACCTCTTCGGTAGCATAGTTGATGCCGATGTCGACGTGGGTGTCGATGGTGTAGGCTGCGTCGTGGATGTCCACAGGCTCTGTCCGGCAGGCCGGCAGAACCAGGAGACATAAGATACAGGCAAGCGAAGAAATCCCGGCCCAAGTTTTCATTCCCGTTCTCCTCACGGTGGATTCATGAGATGGCGTGATACACGCATGAGCGGATAGATATATCACGGATGGTCACAGTCAGGCAAACTGAATCATCAGAAAACGGATGGCATCCCCATCAGTTGCCGGAACTTGTCCCCGGTCGGTTGACAGGGAAACTCCTGCTGACTATATTGATGGGAAAGAGGCAATAAGAGAAAGATGAGCGCTCGAAATATCGGTTTCCCCAGCGTGCTGGTGCCACTGCTCCTGCTGATGGGGATCTTTTTCCCTCTGCTCCTGTACATCCTCCCCCTGCTCTTCTACTATGCAATCGTCAGTCTCTATGCCCAGCCTCGGGCGGATGTCCCGGTAACGAACCGCGACCTCCGCGATGGCTCCAGCCCCCGCGGCCCTCCGCGTTTACTGCTGTTTTCGTAACTTCATGACCATTTTTTACGGCAGTATTAAGCGGAGGTAAAAATCATGATCCATCTCGATAGATCCAGGATTAAACATCTGTGGAACCGGCTCCGGGGAATCCCGATCGAATGGGACCTCGGTGAATATAGAGCCCTGCTCGAAAGGATCAATACTTTTGAGCTCAGGGAGCTCACTGAACAGGAACTTAAAGACATCTCCCGCCGGCTGAGAGATGAAGTTGGGCAGGGAATGTCACTCGATGAGCTGCTGCCTGAGGCCTATGCCCTGGTCCGGGAGACGGCGGAACGTACCATCGGGCTCCGGCCCTATGACGTCCAGGTTTTGGCGGGGATGGCCATGCACCGGGGCAGGCTGGTGGAGATGAGCACGGGGGAAGGAAAGACTCTGGCGGCCGTGTTCCCGGCTTATCTTAATGCTCTGACCGGCAAGGGTGTCCACATCCACACCTTCAACGACTACCTGGCCCGGCGGGATGCGGCCTGGATGGGACCCATCTACACGTTTCTGGGGCTGAGTGTGGACTGCATCCAGCAGGGGCTGCCGGCAGAGGAGCGGAAAAAAGCCTATGCCGCGGACGTCACCTACGCCACGGCCAAAGAGGCCGGCTTCGATTTCCTGAGGGACAAGCTCTGCTTCGACACAGCTGACCTCGTGCACCGGGATTTCCACTTCGCCATCGTGGACGAGGCAGACTCCCTCCTGATCGACGAAGCGCGGGTACCCCTGGTCATCGCCGGCACGAGCGGGAAGCCCAAAGTCGATGCGTCCCAGATGGCCGAGCTTGTCAAGGGACTCCGGGAGGGGGCCGACTTCGAGACCGATGATGGGAAGCACAACCTCTACCTCACGGACTGGGGGCTGGAACAGGTCGAGGCGATCCTGGGATTGGGAAGCCTGCACGATCCCGAGAACCTGGAGGCCCTGACCAAGCTGAACCAGGCCCTGCACGCGGAATTCCTGATCCACAGGGACATCGACTACATCGTGCGCAGCGGAAAGGTCGAGATCGTTGACGAGTTCACGGGCCGGGTGGTGGAGGACCGCCACTGGCCGGACGGACTGCAGACCGCGGTCGAGGCCAAGGAAAAGCTCGCCCTGGGATCAGGCGGGTCTGTCCTGGGATCCATCACACTCCAGCACTTCCTGAAGCTCTATCCCCGGCTCTGCGGCATGACCGCCACGGCACGCCCCTCGGCCGAAGAGTTCAAGGAATTCTACAGCCTCACAGTCGCGGTTATTCCCCCCAACCGGCCCTGCATCCGCCGGGACGAACCGGATGTTGTACTCACCCACAAGGAAGCCAAAACAGAGGCCCTGATCGCCGAGATCGAACGTGTGCACGCCGCCGGCCGGCCCATCCTGGTGGGCACGGCCAGCGTGGAAGAGTCTGAAGAACTTGCTGCCGCGCTGAAGAAGGCCGGTGTCAGCTGTCAGGTGCTTAACGCCAAAAACGATGAGCTGGAGGCCTGGATCGTGGCCCGGGCCGGGGAGTTGGGAGCTGTGACCATCTCCACCAACATGGCCGGGCGGGGCACCGACATCAAGCTGGGGGGAGAAGATGAGCAGGATCGGGACAAGGTGGTGGAGCTGGGAGGGCTGTATGTCATCGGCACCAACCGACACGAAAGCCTGCGCATCGACCGGCAGCTCAGGGGGCGGGCAGGCCGGCAGGGCGATCCCGGCACATCACGCTTTTTCGTGAGCCTGGAGGACTACCTGATCGAGCGGTACGGGATCATGAACCTGCTTCCCAAGCAATACCGCGGCCTCAAGCAGGAGGTCCCCATCATCGACGCGTTCGTAAACCGGGAGATCGAACGGGGCCAGCGCATCATAGAGGGCCAGAACTTTGAGATCCGCAAGACACTGTGGAAGTACTCCTCGCTGATGGAGAAGCAGCGGGACCTGATCCAGCGCCGCCGCCGTGAGATTCTCTCTGACGGGGCGTCTCTCGAACTGCTTTCGCAGAATGCTTCGGAACGTCATGCAGAGATTAAGTCCAAATTGGGAAAGACCAGATTGCATGAAGTCGAGCGGCGGGTCACACTCTTCCACATCGACAACTGCTGGGCGGAACACCTGGCCCGGGTTTCGGACATCCGGGAAAGCATCCACCTTGTAAGCGTTGGGGGCAACGCGCCCATAAACGAATTCCATAAGCTCGTGAGCGCTGCCTTCCTCGAGCTGGATCACAAGATCGAGGAGGCGATCCTCAACACATTCGAGGGACTGAAAATCTCGGGGAACGACCTGGACCTGGACGACTCCGGCATCCGCGGCCCCTCATCGACCTGGACCTACCTCATAAGCGACAATACGTTCGGCTCGTGGGTGGGGCTGCTTCAGGGCAGCAACATCGGCTTCACGGCCGTGGCGGCCGGATACCTCGGCCCGCTCTACGTCCTTCTTGGCCTATTACGCCGACGCCGCTGGAGGAAAGACAATCCCCTGGAACAGGCTCCATCCCAGGACAGATCCGAAACGCGATAAGCCTGACTATTTGCTCTCTTTCCTGATGCTGATCATGCAGCTTCATTTGAGAATATTGGGAGCACTCAAACGTAATAAAGCCCAAAGCCATAACAATAATGGCAGATGGCAGTTCGCTTGATTCCATAGAAAACAGGGCATTCGTCAAGCCATAGCTTGACATTGCCTATATTCATGTCAATATATCACTTGACATTTAGACAATCTATGTCAATATATAGCTTGACGAAGCTATTCCTAGGGGAGTTATTACCATGAAAAAAAACACGACACTAGCGAGAGCACAGCTGGACGCCACGCTGAAAGCATTCCGCCCTTCTTTGAATGTCTCTGTCCCGTCCAAAGGATGGATTAGGGCCATCAGAGATGTGTTAGGGATGAATGGGAGACAGTTTGCAGACCTGTTAGGTGTGACAAGGCAGCGTAGTGATCAGATAGAAAATGAAGAGTGCAGCGGTTCACTCACTCTCAAAGCCATGAGGAGAATTGCCGAGTCGCTCGACTGTGTATTCGTATATGGTTTGGTTCCCCGGACAAGCCTGGAAGATATCGTTCGTAATCAAGCAAAGAACGTTGCCACCAAACGCCTTGCCTGGGCCGATCATACTATGAGCCTGGAGGGCCAATCACTCACGCAGGAGGAAAACAAGAAGATCCTGGCCGACATGATCGAAGAACTCATGGAGACACTCCCGGCGAACCTGTGGGATGACTGATGCCGGAATTCGATTATTCCGAAGGCGCGACTCCCATCGAACCCGATGAGGCAGAGGGCCTTCTGCTCACGCACATCACAACGCGTGGTGAATTGGATCGGTGGGAACAGGACAACATCATTGAAGCTCGAGCCTGGTTGGATAGAACGAAACCCACAGAGATACTCAATGAAATATTTGTCAAGGAACTGCATAAACGAATGTTCGGTAATGTATGGAAATGGGCGGGCCATTTCAGGAAGACCAACAAAAACATTGGCGGGCCGTGGCACCAGATTTCTATAGGGCTCAAGAATCTGTTTGATGATGCGAGATACTGGATAAAGCACCGGGATTATTCGCCCGATGAGATAGCCGCCCGCTTTCACCATAGACTCGTATCGGTCCATCTTTTTCCCAACGGCAATGGTCGCCATGCACGACTGATGACCGATACTCTGCTTGAGAACATCCTGAAGTGCCCAAGATTTACTTGGGGAGGCAAAGATTTGGCAAAGGCCGGTGAAGTACGAAAAGAATACATCTCAGCGCTCCAGGCTGCGGATGCACAGAATTATGGCCCCTTACTGGAGCTTGTGAGAACATAGAAGGAGACAAGCATATGGAAAAAGTGGTCAACATTAAAAAATGCTTCGAGAAGTTCAGCGACACCTTTTCCCCCAAGATCGTGGGGGAGCTGAACGGCCAGAATATCATGCTGGTCAGATGTGAAGGGGATAAGATTCCCTGGCACATCCATGACAACGAAGACGAGATGTTCTTCGTTCTCGATGGAACGCTCGAAGTTTTGGAGAGAGACGGGAGCCTGACTCTGCACGCCGGTGAATTCTGCATCGTTCGGAAAGGCATCGAGCACCGCGTGGTCCCCCGGGATCATGTCAAGCTCATGTTGTTCGAGCCGCAAAGTATTGCACACACAGGGAAGGTAAAGTCAGAGGTCACGAAAGAGCGCTTCGATCGACTCGATTCATAAAATGAAAATCATAACCGGTTTATCATTAGTGTTGGCAGTCGCCCTGGCTGTTGTGTCTTTCTTCAGGGATCGGCTGAATTGACTTGATTCCAGCGGTAGTGTTAATATTGGCACCCCATACACAAAGCCAACAAACAGAGCGAACTAGAAAAACCCATGTCTAAAGAGATACCGAAGCATTACGAGTTTAAAGAATACGAGAGCAGCGTCTACCGGCGCTGGATCGAGGCGGACGCCTTTGCCGCCATCCCCGACGAACGCACCGACACCTTCGTCATCATGATGCCGCTGCCAAATGTCACCGGCGCCCTGCATATGGGACACGCCATGGACAACGTCATGCAGGACCTCCTAACCCGCTGGCACCGCATGGAGGGGCTGAACAGCCTGTGGATGCCCGGGACCGACCACGCCGGGATCGCCACCCAGGCCGTGGTGGAGAAGCGCCTGTTCGAGCTGGAGGGTAAGACCCGCCACGACATCGGCCGCGAGGCGCTGGTGGCGAAGATCTGGGCCTGGAAGGACGAGTACCAGGAGCGCATCATCCAGCAGCTCCAGCAGATGAGCTGCTCCTGCGACTGGAAGCGGGCCCGCTTTACCATGGATGCCGTGTGTACCCGGGCCGTGCGCGAAGCGTTCTTCCGCCTGTTCCGGGACGGCTTGATCTACCGCGGCTTCCGCCTGGTCAACTGGGACTGCCATCTCCAGACGGCCGTTTCGGACGACGAGATCATATACGAGAAGGTCCAGAGCCACTTCTGGCACGTGCGCTATCCGGTTATCGACCCGCAGCCGGGGGAGCCCGAATACGTGGTCGTGGCCACCACCCGGCCCGAGACCATGTTGGGGGACACGGCCGTGGCCTGCCACTCCGATCCCGCAGGAGGACTCGATCACCAGCTTCGGCTCCTGGGACAAAAGATCAAGACGGCGCCCAAAAAAGAGGTGCCGCTCCTGGAAGAGGAGATGGCCCGCATCGAGCGGCGAAAGACCGAACTCCTTCCCCAGCTCCTCAAATTCAAGGAAATGGCGGAACAGGGGCGTAAGGTCATGCTGCCGCTCCTGGACCGGGAGATGCCGCTCATCCTGGATGAGTGGGCCAAACCGGAGCTGGGCTCGGGATGTGTGAAGATCACACCGGCCCACGACCCCAATGACTACGACGTGTGGCAGCGCCACCGAGACGAGATCGGCATCATCAACATCCTGAACGACGACGGCACTCTGAACTCCAACGCCGGGCCCTATGCCGGCCAGGACCGGCTGGATGCTCGGGGTAAGGTCGTGGCGGACCTGGAATCCCGTGGCCTCATGCACGAGATCGAGGACCGGGAGATCGAGATCGGCCACTCCGACCGCTCCAAGTCCCCGATCGAGCCCTACCTCTCCAAGCAGTGGTTCATCCGCATGGACGACATCCCGGGCGGCATCCTGTGCGGACAGGGTACGGACAAGGAATTCAAGGCCGCGGGGCTGGCCCAGGCCGCCATCGACGCCACGGGCCGCGACTACCGCTCCCCCACCGGCAGGAACCTCACGTTCCACCCCGACCACTCCCGCTACGGCGGAACCTACCGGTCCTGGCTGGCGGAGAAGCGCGACTGGTGCATCAGCCGGCAGCTCTGGTGGGGGCACCGCATCCCCATCTGGCACGACAGTCGTAAACAATGGGACCTGCAAGATGTTCTTGATAACATACCCGAAGAGAACCAGGATTTATGTGTTTGGGTCGCAAATCAAGAGGGCGAGGTCGTCATACCCGATCCTGAAGTCATCAAGGCCCTTGATCCCACCCAGACATATGACGTACTGGCATGCCCGCGGGATGAAGAGGCGGCGGAGCGGTTCGCAGAGCAGCTTGAAAAAGCGGGCCTTCGTCAAGATCCGGACGTGCTCGACACCTGGTTCAGCTCCGCGCTCTGGCCCTTCAGCACACTGGGCTGGCCCGATCCCGAGACCGCCCGGGTCAACGAGGGCCAGCGGCCGCTGGGCGCCCAGGCCGGATTCCCCGACGGCCTGAGCTACTATTACCCGGGCTCCTGCCTGATCACGGGCCGCGACATCATCACCCTGTGGGTGGCACGCATGCATGTCATGGGTCTCTACCTGCTGGGGGATGTGCCCTTCACCGACTGCTTCATCCACGCCACCATCCAGGACGGCAAGGGCGAACGCATGAGCAAGAGCAAGGGCAACGGCATCGACCCGGTGGACATCATCGAAAAATACGGGGCCGACGCCATGCGCTATGTGCTCTGCGACATGCAGACGGGAACCCAGGACATCCGGCTGCCGGTCCAGGCCGTCTCTCCCTTCACCGGCGAGCTGGTGGACCTGGCCACGGCCGAGCACGGCCGCACCATCTTCACCTACATCTGTCCCAAGACCAAAAAAGAGTTCGATGTCCTGGGGACCATGCCCGATCTGCCCATGGCCAAGATCATCAGCGAGCGCTTCGATGTGGGACGCGCCTTCTGCACCAAGCTCTGGAACGCGACCCGCTTCGCCCTCATGAACCTGGGGGAGCACAGCTTCGAGCCGCTGGCAGCGGATCAGCTGGCGGACGAGGACCGCTGGATCCTGTCGCGCCTCTCCCACGTCGTGGACCGCGTGACCACGCAGCTCAGGGAGTACAACCCCTCGGCCGCCATCGGGGCCGCACGCGAGTTCTTCTGGTCGGAGCTGTGTGACTGGTATCTGGAGTTCATAAAGCCCCGCTTCCAAAACGAGGCCTCGGCCCCTGTCGCCCGTTCGGTGCTGGCGTTCGCACTGGATCATATTCTGCGCCTGTTCCATCCCTTCGTCCCCTTCATCACGGAAGTCCTGTGGGAGGCGCTGGGCGCCCAGTGCGCCGTGCGCGGGCTGGAGGCCCCCATCGAATCACCGGAGCAGCTTATCTCCGCTTCCTGGCCCGTGCCCATGAAAGACAGGGAAGACGATGCGATCGAGAGGGATTTCGAGTTGATAGAAGACGTCATCCGGTCGATCCGTGAACTGCGGGCCCGCTACAACATCCCACCCAAACAGAAACTGGGGGCCCTGGTCAAGGCCGATGCCGAGACAGCCGCCGTGATTAAGAGGCTGGGGCGCCTCATCCTGCACATGGGGGGCCTCGAGACCCTGGATGTCTCACCCGACATGGCGCGGCCTGCAGCGGCCGCCATGCAGGTGGTGGGAAGCGCCGAGATCTACCTCACGGGGCTCGTGGATCCTGAGAAGGAAAAGGAGAGGCTGCGTAATCAGCGAGACAAGCTGCTCAGGAACGTCCAGAAGGCCGAATCTAAACTCCAGAACGCCAACTTCGTGGAGCGGGCGCCGGCCCACGTGGTCGAGGAAGAAAAGAAGCGGCTGAGCGAGGCCAGGACCCAAGTCAAGCTTATCGAAAACAACCTGGCCGCCCTGGATGCCGATTAACGAAGCCGACGCAGTGAGATCGGCTCGTGACCTATCCAGGTTGATTACTTTCGCATCCAGATGAAGGCTTTGACGATCTCCATGATATCGTCGCTGCGAAAGGTGAGCTCCCAGTCGCCGGTCCTTTCAGCGCCGGGATAGAACGAACCGTTGTAGACCTGTTTCTCGGTTTTGAGCTTGAGCACCAGCGTGTAGGGCGGGCTGAACTTATAGGCTTGGTAGCGGTCGAGCTGCTTCAGGGCTTTTTCGACACCCTCACTGATCTTATCCTGAGCCTCCAAAGGATGAAGGCACACGGCCGCCGCTCCGATGGCGTCCTTGACCGCCACCGTCTCCACCTCGCCGAACATGTCCTTAACCTGCCCACAGATCGCCCTGTCCCCGGAGACGAACACCACGGGCACGTTGTAGTGCCCGGCGATCAGGGCGTTCCAGCCTGCCTCGGGCAGGGACACGCCGTTCACCGCCGAGTCGGTGACCACCCCGCTCATGGTGTGTTCGATGATGGCATCCGGCGTCCCGGCCCGGGCATGGTAGCCGATGAAAATCACGGCGTCGAATGTCTCGTCGATCCCCTCCATCATCGATTTGTGGCCCCCGGACCAGTCCCGCACCAGTATGGCCCTTCGATCCAAAAGATCGGGCAGAATGTTGCGGGCCGAACCGTGGGAATCGCGCACCCAGACTTCTGTGGCGCCGGCCTTGAAGGCACCCTCCACGGCCGCATTGGTATCCTCAGTCATGATGCGGCGGAAAAGACCGTAGTCCCGTCCCGAGCTGCTGCACTCTTCAGAGGTCACGACTCCGGAGATCCCCTCCATGTCCACAGAAATGAAGACCTTCAGGCCCTCGGCTGGTTCGGCCTGCATGGCCAGGCAGAGGGCACAAAACAGAGTTCCAAAAACCAGAGCTTTTTTCATCTTCTCCTCCTCATTGAGACGATTCCCTATTTACCTGAATAATTCAAAAAAAATGTCGATTAGCCTTCAGATAGCAGTATCGATTTGGAGGCTCAAGCCTTCTCGGCGATGAGCAGGGTCTTGGGATCGAACCTGAGCGGGAGTTCGCCGGGGGGAGTATGATCCCGGTTCTTGACCAGGTTCAATCGGACAAATCCCTCCTGGAAGCTCAGCGTGACGAGCACGGCGATCCCTGCCAGACAGCCCTTGAGCAGCAGAGGGACACCCTCCTCGTCGAAGAGCGGCTCCTCCCCCCGCAGGGAAACGCTGAACCAGACTTCAAGCCCCAGCCTCTGCGCGAAATCCTGAAACATCCGCAGATCATCCTGGCAGGAGTGGGTGAAATCGAAGCCGTCCACGATCACGGTCTCAGCGGCGAACTGGCCCTGTGTTATCAAGGCCGCGACACTCTTCAGGATCTGCTCCGTGTTCGCCCCTTCCTGTTTGAAATTCATGATCACCCGGTTGCGGATGAGCTCATCGTGGACCTCGACCGCGTCCTCCAGCTGCCGCTTCTTGGCGATCTCCTTGAAGATGTCCTCGTACCGGTTGATAATGTAGTCCACCCGGCTGGAGTAGGACACATGGATCACCGGCTTTCCCTGGAACAGCTTGTCCGTGGCGATGTGCACCAGGCACGCCGTCTTGCCCACGCCTTTCCTAGAGGCCAGGATCCCGATGTTGCCGGCTCCCACGCCCCCGTGCATGAATTTTTCCAGGATCCGCAAGGGGCTGCGTTTGATCAGCTCTGCTTTGACCATATCGTCTCTCCTCCGGTTATCTCGCTCGTTTGGCTCTCTGTTTTTCCCGGTATTCCTCGATCAGCGACTCTGAGATGTTGGCCGGCACCCGGCCGTATTTGAGGAATTCCATGGTGAACTCCGCCTTCCCCTGGGTCAGGGAACGCAGCATGCCGGCATAGCCGAACATCTCGCTCAAGGGGACTTCGGCATCCACGCGGGCGAAGGTGCCGTCTTCCACGGAGCTTATGATGACGCCGCGGCGCTGGTTGATGGTGGCGAAGACTTTACCGGCGAACTCGGATGGCCCCTCCACCGACACCTGCATGATGGGTTCCAGGATCTGGGGCTTGGCCTTGAAATAAGCCTCCCTGAACGCCTCTCGGGCAGCGGTCTGGAAGGCGATGTCCGAGGAGTCTACGGGGTGGGACTGTCCGTCGGTCAGGGCCGCCTTCACTCCGACGATGGGGAATCCGATGAGCTGCCCCTTGACCATAGCGGCCTTGAAGCCCTTGTCGCAGGAAGGGATGAACTCCCGGGGGATGTGCCCGCCCTTAACCTTGTCAATAAACTCGTAGGAGCCCTCAGGCCAGGGCTCAAGGTGGCCGACAACCCGTCCGAATTGTCCGGATCCTCCGGTCTGTTTCTTGTGCGTGTAATCGAAGTCCGTCCACTGGGTTATGGACTCCCGGTAGGCGACCTGAGGCATCCCGGCTTCCACCTCGACGCGGTACTCCCGCTTCATCCGCTCCATGTAGACATCGAGATGCAGCTCACCCATGCCTTGGATGATGGTCTGCTTGGATTCCGGATCCACGTAGGTGCGGAAGGTGGGGTCCTCCCGTGTGAAACGGCCCAAGGCCTTGGCCATGTTGTCGGAAGACAAGCCATCGGACGGAGTGATCGCCAGCGACACCACAGGGTCAGGGACGTGGATCGAGGTCATGGAATAGTTGAGTCCCGGGGAGACAAAGGTGTCGCCGGAGAAGCAGTCGATGCCGAAGAGCGCCACGATATCTCCGTTGGCGGCGGATGAGATGTCCTCCATGCTGTCGGCATGCATCCGGATGAGGCGCCCCACCTTGAAGCGTTTGCCCGTGCGTGTGTTTAGGAGCTCGTCTCCCCTGCGCACACTCCCCTGGTAGATGCGGATGTAGGTGAGCTGGCCGTAGGGCCCGTCCTCGAGCTTAAATGCCAGGCTCACGCTGGGCGCGTCCGGATCGGACGACAGGGGCACCTCTTTTTCGTCCTGATCGAGGTCCAGAGCCGTACTCTCCACCTCCCCGGGATGGGGAAGGTAGCTCACAATGGCATCCAGCAGGGTCTGCACTCCCTTGTTCCGGTAGGCCGCTCCCAGGAAGACAGGGGTCAGCTGCTGGGAAACGGCCCCCGCCCGCACGGCCGCATGGATCAGGTCAGGGGAGATCGCGCCTCCCTCCAGGATGGCCTCCATCAGCTCGTCCGAGAACATGGACACCGCGTCCAGCATCTCCTCCCGCCTGGATTCGGCCTCGGCCAGCAGTTCGTCGGGGATGCTGCCCCGCCGGATGATCTCCCCGTCTTCCCCCTCGAAATAGATGGCCTCCATGCCCACCAGGTCCACCACACCGAGGTGATCCACCTCCAACCCGATGGGAATCTGCATCAGGACCGCGTTCCGGTCCAGCTTTTCGACCAACTGGTCCCTGACCTTGAACGGGTCGGCTCCGATGCGGTCGCACTTGTTGATGAAAGCCAAGGTTGGGACCCGGTTGCGCTTGAGCTGCCGGTCCACGGTGATGGACTGGGATTGGACACCGCCGACCGAGCAGAGCACCAGGATGGCGCCGTCCAGCACCCGCAGCGAGCGCTCCACCTCGATCGTGAAGTCCACGTGCCCGGGCGTGTCGATGATGTTGATGGCATGATCGTCCCAGGACACGCTGGTGGCGGCCGAGGTAATGGTGATGCCGCGCTCCTTCTCGAGCTCCATGGAATCCATGGTGGCGCCCACGCCGTCCCGGCCGTGGACCTCGTGCATCTTGCGGATCTTCTTGGTGTAGAACAGGATCCGCTCCGTAAGCGTCGTCTTCCCGGAATCTATGTGCGCACTGATACCTATGTTCCGCATCTTTTCTGTGGCTATACTCATCGGCACTTCACCTTCATGTCTATTGTTTATGGTATTGAGGCTGGCCTTCAGCTCTATATATCGGAGTGGGCGAAGTATACGCCAATCCCAAAAAAAGGTCAATCCAGCAGGATAAGGATGCAGCAGGCGATCCCGATGGCCAGGCCCAGCAGGTTGATGGAGGAATACCCCTTGTATCTCTTCAGGTTGCGGAAAGCGGTCTTGATATAGTTCTGAAACACGAGCCGGTCTCCTTAATGTTTTCTCTCCAGGAAGCCAATGATGCCGGCGAGGAAGAGCACAGTCGTCAGGAAGCAGGCGCCCACACCCAGGAAGAGCGCTCCACCCAGGTGGGCGAAGCCGCGCCAGATGGAAAAGACCAGCGAGCCGAAGGCCAGCATGGTGGTCAGCGAAGTCAGGAGAACCGCCTTGCCGGTGCTGGAGAAGATCACCCGGAGCTTCCCCCTGCCCTCAGACTGCAGGCGGTGGACGATGTGCACACCGTCGTCGATTCCAATGCCCAGGATCATGGGTAGCCCCATGACGTTCATGACCGTCAACTGCATGCCCGTCAGTCTCATGAAACCCACCATCCAGAACACTCCCACGGCCAGGGGAATCATGGCCATCAGCGCATAGCCGGGGCTCCGGAAGTCCACCAAGAGCAGCAGGAACACGATCGCCAGGGTCAGCAGCACGGCATTGCGGCCGTCCTGCCCGATCACCTCGATCAGCGCCCGGAAGACTAGGGGCATGCCGGTGGCCCGATCGCTGACCCGCTCCAGGTCGTCCACGAAGCGCTTCAGGAAGGTAGCGTCCGTCCAGACGTTTCCGGCCGGAAATACCGAGATCAGGAACTGATCACGGCGTTCGTTGCTGTAGCGGTCGAGGATGGATTCCGGCAGGTCAGCCAGATGTATTTCCCGGGTTCCGGTCATCCGGATCACGGAATCCTGGAAGTAGGGAGCGAAGGCCTGCTGAAAAGTGGAGAGCCCCGCGGCGAGCAGAGAGGGATCTCCCTCTGCTATCGAATCAAAGAGCCGCCGGATCTGGCTGCCGGATTCCGGATGGTCCGGATCTCCCACCAGAGACTTGCACTTGGTGTCCACCTTGTCCTGGCCGCCGAGGAAGGCCATGTCCTGCATCTCCATGACGTTCATCTCCAGCCGCTCGATCTCGGAGGCGATGTCCTCGAGCTCGCCCTGCGCGATCGACTCGCGCGGCGTTTGCGCACCGACAATCTCCTGGATCTGGTGGATATGGGGGAGGCGTTCCTGCTGCTGGGCCGGGGAAGGCAGGTAGAGGGAGATGTCCTCGCTCATGGCGACCGATCCGACCTCCCGGTACTGCTCAGCGATCTCGCGGGACTGGTCCACATCGTCGCACAGGACGAGCGCGTAGTCCATGCCCATGTCGAACTTTTCCAGGATCACATCCTGCAGCATGACCGAGGTCAGGCCCTTGGGCTCGATGTTCATGTAGTTGTGATCGAAGGTGATCCGCATCCCCGACCATACAAAGAATACCGTCAGGGCCAGGCCGCAGGCCAGCGTGAAGGCGTAATGCTTACCCAGCCAAGCGGCCGCGTCTCCCAGGAACCGGAACGTGATGTCTCTCTTGACCGCAGGCAGGGTATCGGAGCCTCTGGCCTGTTTTCGCTCGAGGCGTCGCTCGCGGAACACCAGGAGCACGGGCAGGAAGAGCAGCGTGGCGGCCAGGATAGCCAGGAGGCCGGATCCTGTCACCAGGCCCATCTCCTTCATGCCCCGGGAATGGCTGATGATCAGAGTGAAGAAGGCACAGGCCGTGGTCAGGGCCCCGGTGATGACGCCCTTCCCACTCTTGAGGAAGGTCTTTTCCAGTGCGACAGCGATGGAATCGCCGGCCGCCCGCCACTCAGTGAACCCGGAAATGAGGTGGATGGAAAAGTCGATCCCCAAGCCCAGCAGGATGACCGCCATCATCGAGGTCATGATATTGAGCTGGCCCACGACCAGAGCCGCGGTCCCCACGGCCCAGATCAGCCCGACCAGGAGGTTGGCCACGGCCAGGAGGGGAGCCACCCACATCCGGAAGGAAAATATGAGCATGAGCAGGATCGCCACGAAGGCGATGACCGAAGTGTAGCCCAGGCTCTGTTCGGAATAGACCATCTCGTCCCGCCCGATGGCGATGAACCCGGTCAGGCCGGCCTCGACATCGGGAAACTCGCGGGACATCTCGCCGTCCAGTATCTCCTGAACCATGTCTGTGCCCGCCACCATCAGCTCCGTGTCCATCATAGTGAAGTTGGGGATGGCGTTGAGGATAAGCGCCTGCTTGTCATAGGAGAGGAAGTAGGGATCGCCGATCAGGAGCCCGTCTGCCACGGCCCGGATCTCCTCATCGGTCAGGGCCTCTCCCCGGGCAGTCCTCTGGAGCATCGCCACCAGTCCCTGGATCCCGTCCAGGAACATGACGGCCTGGTCCTCCTTTTCCCGGGTGGATATGGATTCCTGCTGTCCCACATACTCCTTTTCCATGGCATTGTTCAGGTTGACTAGCAGCCCGCCCAGGTTGGGATCCTGATAGATATCCCTGATGTTGTCCAGGTCCTTTTCTTTTATGAGCAGCAGCCCGTGGTCCTTCATGAATTCGACTTCCCGTTTGTGATCCACGCGGCGGAAGAGGTCCATTTCCCGCTCGACGTCGTAGGCGGCAAGGATCCGCGGAGCCAGGGCATCGGCATAGGCCTTGATGCGCCCCTCCTCACCCTGCACCACCACCACCAGGCTGGTGGCGGAGACGAACTCGTCGATGATGCGGTTGAACTGCACGGTGCGGCGGTCCCCGGTGGGCAGGAGGTCGGACCAGCGCATGGTCAGCTCCAAGTGCCCGGCCAGGACCCCGAAAATCAGTGTCAGCAGCGCCGCCAGGGCCAGCATCCGCCAGGGATGGGCGGCATGCCAAAGGGCCAGCTTTTTCAGGAATTTTTCACGCATGATGTTCTCTCTTTCATCTCCGATCAGAAATAGACACGCAGCCGCAGCAGCCCGCCGTGGCCGTTGTTGGTTCCATAGGCCTTGCCTTCGGACCCGATGCTGAAACTCAGGTAGGCAAAAAGCTCCACATTGTCGGAAAGGGAATAGAGGGCCGTGGGCGCCAGGGCCATGCTCCCGTCCGAAAGGCTCAGGACATTCTGTACACCCAGATTCAGAAGATCGGTCACCGGGTGCTGCAGGAATACATAGAGCTGATCCTGCGAAACGGCCTTTTGCTCGGCCGTGAAGAAGCGCATCCAGTCATTCAGGTCGTACTCGCGGTAGTCGGATTTTCCCAAGGTGTTGCGGTAGTACTCCGCCATGACATAGGTCTGGGAGTCGAAGGTGTAATCTCCCCCGACCACAAGCTCATAGAAATCGTCGGTCTGCTCCATCCAGTTGTAGGCGAGCTCCGTCCAGACTCCGAGCCCCAGCAGCTCGCCGACAGCACTCCCTCCCAGCAGGCGCCGTTTGCCGGGCAGGGCCACAAAATTCTGTGCCTCGGGATCGAAATGTGTATAGTCGTGGAACACCCAGAGGATCTCGATCAGATCAATTGTGAAGTCAAAGCGACCGGCCCCTGCCTTTAATTCAAAAAGCTTCCCGGATTCTTCCCAGCTGGCCTCGGGCGCATACAGGGCCGTGACCGTGGCGCGGCTCCCAACCGGTGCATCCACACGCACCGCGTTGTGTCCCGGCTGTTCGTAGGTGGGGTCCAGCACGTCCTTGGTGTTAAATACGTCGGTGGGATTCCAAACATACCCGGTCCCGAGGGAGATCTGCTGTTTCCCGGCCGTGAGGTCGAATCCCGGAAAGCTCAGCTTGAGGAAGGCGTTATCAAGGAAGATCTCGTTCTCGAAGGGGATGACGTACAGGGGCCTGACGGGCTCGGGCACTTGATCCACGATGTCGGAAGACAGGAACTCCAGCACGTTCCACTGCGTCTTGCCGTGATAGGTGATGAAATCGAAGTTGGCGGCAAAGGTGATGTGCTCGGAGAGCGCGTACCTGAGGTCGACCCGCAGCTTGTTGGTGAAGAGCTGGTAGTAATCCCGGTTCACGTAGGTCCCCAGGTACTGGGGCTCGTAATACCCGAAGATCTCGAGCTTCTCCTGCGCGGCGGCGAGCAGAGCCAAGGCCATAAGGCACAATACCACCAGGCAAAACCGGATCCCCCTCTCGCTCATTTCTTCAACGCTCTTTCCGTGAACATGCTGTCCTCGAGCGGCAGGTTGTAGCGCACCTCCAAGAATTCTATCTCCGACTGCGTATTGTCGTTGCAGTTGGACATGACCATCCTGAAGGCCGTGGGCAATCCGTCCACGTCCCGGATGTCGCTCTGCAGGAGCTGTTTCAGCAGGCGCTCCGGGTCTTTGTCATCGTAATAATCGATGGCGACAGGGAAAAAGTTTTCCTTGATGACCCGGATGATCAGCCTCGCATACGCGATGTCGCTCTCGGGCTTGCGGGTCAGTTCCAGCGTGAAACAGTCGAATCCCTCCACCGTCGTGTCCTCCAGCCTCTGGGCCGTGTAATCCTCGATAAAGGCATCGCCAGTGCCCATGTCCTCATAGGAAAAATCGCTGCCCTGCATCTTCTGCTTCTTGGCATGCGAGGCCAGTTTCCGCACGCGCTGTGTGCGCGGGAAGAACGCCCAGATGTCGTCGGCGTGGTTCAACATCAGGATCGCCTGCCCCTTGACCCGTATGGGCTCGAGGTACCGGACCAGGTTCTTCTCACCCTTGTTCTGGCTCCAGGACTCAGACACGAAGGTCCGTTTGCTCCCGGATGTGGTGACGATGGTCATCTTGGACTTGGAATAGGCGGTCTGGGGAGAGAACACCTCGTTGACCTTGTGGATGATGTCATCGCCGGTAAGGGATTCGTCCTGTCCCCACAGCCCCGGCAGGGCCAGACACACCATCAGGAGGAATGGAATCAATTTAATCTTCATCGGGAGGCTCCTTCTTGAGGCCGTATATGATCAGGTCGGGAAGGGCCTCAATGGCCGCCTTTATATCGAAGGCCGTCCTGTCCGCAACCCACTGGACCAGCAGTCCGTCCATGGTCCCCAGGAGGATCGAGGCCGTGATGCGGGTGTCGACAGGTCTTATGCCGCCGGCAGCCACACAATCATCCAGGAGCTGCTCCACCATGGCCCGGTACTCCGCGTACAGTTCCGCCAGGTTGAACGCCAGGACTCCCTTGTCCTCCCGGATGCCTTCGGCCCAGAAGTCCAGGACGACCTCTATGTAGCCCATGAGTTCACCCTCCAGGATATCCGCCCAGCCTGAAAAGAAGGCCATAAGCTTATCCAACGGGTCCGTTAGCTTGGACACGCGCCGTCCGATCGTCTCGCCCATGGTATCCATGAAGTAGCGGAAGCTGGCCGAGATGATCTCGTCCTTGCTCTGAAAATACTCGTAGACCGTCCCCTT
>SDBS01002158.1_pt1 | contig 19784 bp, 25 predicted proteins | sample 2277091 | NCBI WGS metagenome assembly SDBS01 (sample SAMN10404972, study PRJNA504765) | marine sediment metagenome | isolation source: marine sediment core GS10_PC15, 163 cmbsf | place: Arctic Ocean: Southern Knipovich Ridge | collected 2010 | reverse complement strand
CAGACCGGTGATTGTATCTGTATCACCATCCGACGGACTTCCTGGGTTTGTCACAGTGTGTCAATGGCACAAAGACGCCGGATGGTGTGCCGACGAACTCAGGCCAGTAAAAAAATGGATGCCTTTGCCCGAACCCCCGGAGGAATAATGGACGAATTAAAGATACAGCTTGAAAAAGTGCTTGAAATGCAAAACAGTGTCACAGAAATGTTGGAATTTTTGGCAGCAGCCAAGGAACGGCTGACATGGCGTCCGATAGAGTCGGCCCCGAAGGATGGTAGGAAAATATTGATGTACGCTAAGGGCGATACTACGATGGATGGGATCGTCTATAACGTGAGTACGGCACTTTGGTCGGATATCCAAGATGAATGGATGCTACTTGAGATAGATAGGGATGGACATGCTGGCGTGGCACCTATTGAAGCATTATGTTGGATGCCTTTACCTGAACCCCCGGAGAGATCGTGAGCGAGAAAGGAAAAGAAATAATCGCGTTAATAGAAAAATGGCAAAATGAACCCGGCGATCACGACGAGAAATACTGGCCGCTGATAAATGAGATATTGAATCCCAGCCCATGGCAGCCGATATCGTCGGCTCCGAAGGACGGGTGGGTACTTATCAGTTATTTTGATAGTACTGGTTTCAGGTGCTCAGACGCATGGGTTAGTGATGGTGGGTTTTTTTTAGATTCAGATTGCACATATGAATATGAACCAGAAGCATGGATGCCTTGTCCTGAACCCCCGGAGCAACCAGTGTGACTGACCTTTTTTGGTGGATATCAGCGGCCACGTTTTGTATAAGTATATTTTACATGGGCTACCTACTTGGGAGGATAGTGAACAAATGAATGAGAAACCCTCGGGTGAAAAAACGAATGGGGATAAAAATGTCAGCGGTAGGAATATTTATGTAGAGATGATTTCTTCTTACCTTCGAACAACCTATGCGGTTATATGCCCTTATTGCGAACAGTCCATAGGGGAGGTTCCCAAAGATAAGAAGGATACAGGTAGGGATAATCCCCTATGCCCCAAGCCACCGAGGTTTACGGAACAAAAGATTTTTTTATTGATCAGAGACCATGAATGTGAAGAGGAGAAAGATGGGTGAACTACAAGAAAAGCATGCGATAATCGGAGTTCAAAAGAAAAATGCACAGCGGGTCGTCTGGCCGGATAACGCAAACAACGCCACTAATAGGTTTGTTTTTCAATTAGCAGAACACCTACGTTGGGTGCTAACGTATTGCTGTGATCTAGAGGATAAGGTGGATAAGATACAGGGGGCTGTTACTGTTCTGCAAGAGGCGAAGGCTGAAAAGCCAAAAAGAGTTCGGCCAAAACGGAGGGAATAATGAATAAATTATGGTGTCTGGTGGCGGCGGGGTGTATGGTTGTATTATTTGCGCTGAGCGGATGTGATTCGGGTAGCTGGGGCGAAGGGCGGGTGACATATGGTATGGGTGGCACGCAGTTTAACGGTCATTCATACGTAGTGTATAGGGCGCGGGAATGCGTCGCAATGCTGCATGACCCTGATTGCACAAAATGCTGCGAACAGGAACGTATTTGATGGACTGGATAAATGTTAAAGATAGGCCCTTTCCCAAAGATGGGAAGGATTATCTAGCCTTGTTCAAAGGTCGGTTAAGTGTTATCGCATACGATGAGGAGACTGACAAATACCATATAGCCTGGACGCCTATGGAGATTACTGGCGTTTGGGAGGCAGATGCTAGCATGTACGAGCATAAAATATCTTATTGGATTGATACACAGGGCCCAGATGATTATTGATAAGGATAACTAGTAGAGAAACCATGGAAATTGAAGAAATTGAAGAAATCGCAGAAATATGTCACGAAGTTAACCTAACGTATTGCTACATGCTCGGTGATAGATCGCAGCTAACTTGGTTGTGTTGCCCAGAATGGCAAAAAGAGTCAGCAATCAAGGGCGTGCAAAATGTTATAGACAATCCAAACTTAGGACCAGGTGATAGCCATAAGTGCTGGTACAAGCAGAAAGAGGCTGACGGCTGGGTGTACGGCAAAGAAAAACACGTAGGACAGAAGACTCATCCCTGTATGGTTCCGTACGATCAGCTATCAGCCGAACAAAGAGCCAAAGACGTTATCTTCATAGCTGTAGTGAAGGGATGTATGGATTGCTCTGACACTCGTCCGTTTGCTGAGAAGTTTGTTGACATTATGGACCGTAGCAATGCCGAGTAACTTTGAGCCAGAGTGGAGAATATAGCGTGAACAAGAAGAAGTTAAGAACAGTCACATTTCGACGGTTTGAGAAACCTCCCATGAAGATTGCGGCTTACTTTAGAGCAGTAGAAGAATACGACGAAGAGCTATTGCTCACTACAATTGACACTCGGGTTGTCATCGATGAACAAGAAGACGTTAGCGGCATAGGGGTCAGTAAGTGAGGCCACCATTCTCATACTACGGGGGTAAGCAGCGGATGAGTTCTAAGATATTGCCATTGTTTCCCGAGCACAAGATCTACGTGGAGCCGTTCTGCGGTGCCGGTACGCTGCTGTTCGCCCGTGAGTCGCCGGCAGCGGTAGAGGTGCTGAACGATATCAACTCGCTTGTGCATAATTTCTTTATAACTATTAAGACCAATAAGACAGCACTGATTGATCGTTTGAATCACTGCCCCTATAGCCAAGAATTGTACAATGAAGCAAGAGTGTTATGCAAAATTGGAGGTGGTTCGCCGGTTGAAATGGCAGAGGCATTTTTCGTGAACGTTATGCAGTCATTTGGAAACAAATTGAATGATAGTTGGGGAACAGATAAAAGCGCAGGCAATTTAAATTCGTACAACAATAGAAAAGTTCATATAGAAGCCTGTGCATTGCGCTTAATGAACGTGACGATTAGTAATGAAGACGCATTGAAGTGTATTGATCGATGGGATTCACCGGATACTCTGTTTTACTGCGACCCGCCTTATGTGGGAACGCGTCAGGGACATTACCACGGATACGGAGAAATCGACCTTGTGTCATTGATAGAGAAATTAGATGCAATTCAAGGTAGGTTTCTGTTAAGCCATTGTCCGACTGATTTGGTACCTTGTTGGTGGAATGAAGAAAGGTTTAAAGCACAAACCTGTATCACTCTCAAGCGGTCTAGGGGCAATTCGGAAAGAACAGAGTGTGTGTACACAAAAGCAGGGGTAGAAGAAGATTATGACTTATTTAGACACGTCCAATAGAAGCTTGAAGTCCGAAATGGATCAACGCTATCGTCAGGCGCAGCCACTTGGAAGGCAAATACTATTGTAGCTGTAGGATCAGAGGTTACAGGAAATGGTTGGCGTTCAGGGGAGGTGAGGCCAATGCGCCCTAAAAGAAAGCTCAACATGGAAGAAGAGCGCGAGTACGAGTGGCAGGCATATTTGAAAGTGGCCGATTTATTCATGGGCGATCCTAGTGACCACAATCGCCATTGGCTCGTAGCTCGTATGCGTCGGCTAAATGTGATAGACCAGCGCTTGATTGACATAAAAGAAATAACAATAGCAATGCGGGAAGGAGCTCGTGCGGTCGAGAGGAGAAGGAAACAGCAGATGATGTATTTAAAGCGCGGGTAGACCACCTCTTTTAAAGGGTGATTTGGGTAGATAACGGCGAATTTGGTCAATTAAAAGAGGCGGTCGATCCCATTTAAGGACATCGTTAATATATCAGTGGGGTAGAAGAACAGTATGAATTATTTAGACACGTCCAATAGAAGCTTAAAAGCCGAAATGGATCAGCGTTACCGCCAGGCGCAACCACTGCAGCAGCAGTGGTGGTATGAGGCTAACCAGGATTTGAAACTTACCGTTGGCCAACAGGATTACTACAATCAGCTGTTTTCGGCGAACTTCAGGAATCAGCGGACGCTGCAATTCAACAAGCTGATGCGCATCATCAATATGATCGGCGGCTATCAGCGAAAAAACCGACACACCTCGACGTGCATTCCTATCGAGAACTCTGATAATCATACAGCGGATCAGCTGACAGCGCTCATGATGTGGTCAATGAATCGAGATGATACGTATGAGAAGATAAGTGACACCTTCGACGGTTCCAATATCACCGGCCTGAACCTCATGAATGTTTGGATGGATTACAGAGAAGACCCGGAAAACGGGGACATTAGAACGACGAGGGTACCGTATTCGGCTTTTATAATGGACCCCTATTGGAAAGAGCCTGATTTAAGCGATTGTGAATGGATATGGCAGAGGCGGTATCTATCCAAAAGTCAAATAGTTGCATTGGTGCCGGATGCAAAAAACGACCCGACACTCAAGCGGCCTCCTAGCAACCAGACGTCGGATGGGCGATTCCTGTATTTGCCGGAGAATAGGCAGACCTACAACAGTAGTTTCTACGCCTACGACGAATACTGGACACGCGAATACAAAACGGTGGAAAAATTCTTTGACAAGCGAACGGGGGAAGTGGTCGATATCCCGAAAAAAATGGACGAAGACCGGCTAAATTTATTCATGCGTGTGAACCCTAGTATTGAGATTATCAAAGCGCAAAAACCAACATGCAAGCTGAATATTCTGGTCAACGACAACGAAATCTGGGAAGAGACCGAGCCGTATGGAATTGAAGAATACCCATACATTCCCTTCCTTTGCTATCACTATCCTGAGGTTGAGGATTACTCTTGGCGATATGTGGGGGTACCTAGGAACCTTCGCGACAGCCAGGTTGAGTTGAACAAGAGACGCAACAAGTTTTTTGATCTTCTGGATTCCCAAATTAACAGCGGCATTATAGCTAAAGAAGATGCGCTTGTCGATCCTGAGGATGCCTTTTTATCCGGTCAAGGCAGGGTGTTGTTCCTCAAAGAGACGGCCAGCATGGACGACGTCAGGGAGGTCACACCTCCTAATATCCCCCAATCTTGGTTCGAGTTGACGAAAGTGTTAGATGAGGAAATCATGTCGATTGCCGGAGCTACCGAAGAGCTGTTCGGCGAAACGGATAAGTCGGACACCAGCGGATTTATGATGCAGTTGCGCATGGGAGCGGGGCTGACATCGTTGCAAAATATTTTTGATAGGCTGCGGCAAAGCCAGCGCAATCTAGGCACGCTGTTCATTAAGTTAATGCAAGCGAATTTTAGCGAAGGAAAGGTAAGGCGAATACTCAATGAAGACCCCTCAGAGCAATTTGGAGATACAGGGTTTCAAAAATATGACTGCGAGGTGGCGGAAGGAATTCTCACGTCTACCCAGAGACAAATGCAGTTTGTCCAACTGTTACAGCTCAGGGGGCTCGAAGTGCCGATACCCACTAAATTTTTACTTGAGGCTTCAACTCTACAGAAAAAAGATGAGCTCATTGCAGCAATCGAAGAAATAGAACAGCAAGAGGCACAGGTGCGACAGGCGCAACAAATACAGGAGCTAGAGCAACAGGCATTAGTCACAAGGTCTATCGAAGCCAAGGCGCAAAATGACTTCGCTTCGGCTCGTGAAAGGGATGGGCGAACCATCTCTAACATTGGTTTGTATTCTGAAAGAGAGTCGGAAAAACTCAAGAATGAGTCCCAGGCTGTACTGGATCAGGTGAGAGCAATTAAAGAGCTTGCAGCGATGGACGATGACCAGCTTATGAAGCGCGTTCAGTTCGTTGTGAATCTGCAACAGCTTCAAAAGGACATGTCGAGCGGCGTTGATTTAGAGGGTATTGCTGCGGCTGATGTTGTCGGTAAGGATATAGATCTGGCAAAGCAACAAACAGAAATCCCGCAGAAAAACAAGTCTTCAAATGATCTTCAGCAGCGAGCATCTAAACTCTCGCTGATCTAAAAAGAAGGCCGTCAACAACAACGGCCTCCCCAAAGAACAAACAACAAAATGACTAGACTAAGGACGCTTCCTTATGACATGTAAAATTTTTCGTGTCAAGGGTTGCTAAATATTTTAGGTTCACGTACGTTGACAGATTAACCAACTAGGAGGTTATACAATGCCTTATAGTCAAGGACAGTACGAATCGATGGACTCCATGAAATACTACGGTGGAAAACATGGCTCTAAAGGCCATGGGGGAAGCCATGGGGGTCGTTACAAGTACGATAAGGGTTATGGTTATGGTCATGGTGTTGGCAAAGATAACATCATGATGGAGCGAGGAAACGACTATAACAAAATTCAGGATAAGATCGCATCTAGCGACAGATCCAAGCTAAAAAGCCAGATGTATCACCAGTCCTACTAAAGGCTTAGTATGCAAGAGATTGGGGAAACAAGACAGGCTATGGCTCAAGGTGTTATGAAGCGCCTAGAGAAGATTATCAATGAGGTGAAACATGATCGTTACTATGTTCTGGTTCATGGTAAGCCGTACCCCAATAGCCCTAAGGTCATCAAGATGAAGTATCTGATTATGAGTCAGAAACCTTCGATGATGCTTTCGTGCATGCTATTTAGCATAGACAATAAGTTAGGAAAGCTCGCTCTGGAATGGGCGTTGCCCGGTGATTGGCCAACATGGTCGGTCGGGGGAACCAACGAACCTGTCCCGGAAACAATTGCGAGTTACGATCGTCTTGAGAAGAAGTTAAAATTCGATCAAGAAAGTTTATATATGGAACCTGGCCGAACGCCGATGCGTTTTGTTGGGTAGGTGTCACCGACCTTAATGGGTGTTGCTTTTTGGGCGTAAATGTGTAGTCGCCATACACGGAGAAAAAAAAATGAGTGAAGAAAATCAAAGTAGCGAAACCGCAGAAGATCAAGTTGTAACCGAAGCAGAGGTTCAACCCGAACAGCAGCCTGAGAATCAGGAACCTGTACAGGTTGAGTCAAAAACAGAGGATCACAACTGGTCGCAAGTTCGAGGTGTCTTGCAAACTCAGAAATCAGAGATTGATGAGTTAAAAAGACAGGTCGCTGAGAAGCCTGAGGTTGACGAGTTCGCCGGGGTCGACCCGGAAGAATACGTCACATTCGGGCAGCATCAGAAGTTGAGCCAAAAAAATAGTCAGAAAGAATCGAAAGAGATCGCTGACCTTAAAGAACAACTTATGCTGATGAAAAGCGAAACTCGTGAAAATATTGCACGCGACAAGCACGATGATTATGACTATGTCATCCAAAATTTTGGTCTTCCACTCGTTCACAATAATCCACGGCTCAAAGCAGCACTCAAGGTTTGCGATGACTGGGCGGAGATGGCGTACAATATGGCAAAAGCAACACCTGAATATCAAAAATCACTGACGCAGAATTCTCCTAAAGCGGAGAAGGTGCAGAAGAATATCGAACGACCGACGTCAGCGAATGCTGCAGGTAGTTCTTTGAAAAATCAGACGTCTTATTTTGCTGATATGTCCAAAGCCGAAGTCTGGAAGCAAAGCCAGGAGTTTGCGCGGCGAGCTTAACCAACGAGGTTAGGCATGACAATTACGACAACCGCCGTACTTCCGCCTCCAGTTCAGCAGTGGTTTGACAATGTTCTTTTGTCACGACCACAGTTCAACTTGATCCACCGGAAGTTCGCGCTTAAAAAAGAACTACCCGAGAATATGGGTAGAACTGCTCGTTATCGACGTTACACTAACTTGGCTACGGCGACAGTACCATTACCCGATAGTGGACTTACACCTCCAGGTCAAGTATTAACAGCGGTAGATATCGACGCGCAGATCGATTGGTACGGAAGTTTCGTTACTATAACTGATCAAGTTATGATGATTAATGAAGATCCCGTTCTAAATCAGACGGTTTCTTTACTATCTCAAAATATGAGAGAAACCGAAGATGAGCTACTTCGCAATCTGCTTGCGAGTACCAGTGCTCAAATAAATTGTACTAACGGCTTAAACGCCGATAACCCAACTGAGATTTCACGCGCAGACGTGGACATCGTAGTTCAATCTTTATTGAGCAATAATGCGATGTTCATTAGTGATGATCTCGAAGGTAACGATCACGTAGGAACATCGCCTATTCGTGAAGCGTTTTGGGCTATGATGAACACCGCTGTTCTCGATGATCTCGAGTCGGTAGCTGGTTTCATCAACCAGGCTCAATATCCTAATAACATGCGTGCGATTAGAAATGAGTGGGGCAGCGTTGGAAACGTCAGATTTACATATTCTAGTAATGGAAGTGTTACTGACAACGCTTCTATTAATGGAAACAACGTCAATAATATCTTTATTACTGCCGCTGAATCTTACGCTAGCATTGAGCTGACGCGTGCAACTGCACAGTTTATCTACACACCTCCAGGTGGTCCTACTGATCCGCTCAGAAGGCTCCAACTAGGTGCATGGAAAATGGCTCAGGTACCAAGAATCTTAAACGATGCGTGGATATTCAATCTACGCGCAACCCATTCATAGGAGGGATAAAAATGGCTACAGCAGAAAATATAATCGTCTTCGGCACATTCACCTCCGATGCACTTCCAAGAAACTTGGATTTGGGGTTTGTTCCGCATTATTTCCATATGTGGAATCAGACGCAACAAGATGCAACGGATACTCCGGGTCGTGTGAAAGAAGCTTGGTGGATGCAAGGAATGGCTGACAGCGCAGCTTTTACCATCCAGAATACTGATGGAGCGGCGACTAACCAGTCTGAATTCATTACAGCGGGCGGATTCGTTCCACGAGCTGGACTTGAAGAGGTTCTTAGCGCTGCCCAGACAACAGCAGGAGCGATCACACAAGCGAACCCCGCTCGTGTTACCCTGACTGCTCATGGTTTCAATACCGCTGATGTGGTCCGGCTTACCGGCACAACGGTTATGCTCCAGGCCTCTGGTATGGACTATACCATTACCCGTATTGATGCCAACACCTTCGATTTGGACAACCTTGACGCTACTGGCTTTGCAGCTGCTGCTACAGCAGCATCGGCCAGGCAAGTCATCGTTCCAAGGGGTTACAATCCAAGGCGTCGTAGTGTTCTTAACATCTCGCAAGCTGCGGCTGCGGTTGTTACTACTAGCGAAGACCATGGGTATAACCTAGGTGATCGCATTCGCTTTAGAGTGCCTCGGATAACAGCGGCTATCTGGGGTATGATAGAGATCGATGAGCTCATCGGTGTTATCACAGCTACTACAGCGGGCACATTTACAGTAGATATCAACAGTACTGGATTTACAGCTTTCTCATTCGTCACGAGTGCTCAAGCTGCAGCTGGTGCAAGGTATCCTGATTGTGTCCCTGTTGGCGAAAATGCTGAAGATTTGGATTCAGCGGTGAACAACGCGGCGTTTGCTGGTATCCGAATAGGCGGTCTTGGCGATGGAAACGCTGACAACTTAGTCGGTGCTAACAACGATATCATTCGTTTCCGCGCTGAGAGGTTTCCAATAATACTATAGTCACAGGTAGGGATGGTTCCTCCATGCTGTCCCTACCGCCCTTTTAACAAGTGAGGTAAATATGCAAGTCATACAAGAAAAAAAGAACCCGATGATTATTGGTCAGGTATCGAAAAAGCCGGTGAACACAGAGTCTATTGAGGCGATGACCCCAGAAACAGATAGGCCAGTACGCGGTACTTTCAAAAATCTTGAATCTCCGGGAAACATGGGATTTGTAGGCTGTCTTTTATACAAAGGTATGCCTTATTGGCAAAAGTGGTTTGACGATGGTGAGGAAGCTACAATTCCTCTATCTGTAGCACGACACATCAATGAAAATACAAGCTACCCTATACAGGCCTATTTGCTCGATTCAAAAGGAAACTATATGAAAGGTACAGGGAAAATTGTACAGCGCTATCAATTTGTTTCCACGGATTTTAGTTAATGGCCACGCTGTTAAGAATACAAAACACTGTAAGGAATATTACAGGTAGGAAATCAACGAATCAGTTGAGTACAGCACAGCTCAATAACTTCATTGATGATTTCTACCTGTATGATTTCCCCGAACGGTTAAAGACGTTGCAGCTAGAGGGCTGGTTTCGGTTCATGACCGAGCCGAACGTGTCGCGGTATCCGTTGGCGGGTTCGTTTTCCTCTGGTAGGCCTCGGGATCCCGCTGTGATACCTGCTCCAGACCCTGGGTCAGCGATCCAAGAAGACACGATACTGCGGGATGATATTTATTATTTGAACCAACCGGCTTATATCGATGGCTATGAAGTATCCTTTCTGCAAGACCCAGAGATCTTCTACCGCTATTGGCCCGACCTCAAGTTTATAGAAACGCTGACTACAGGAGACGGTACGGATGGCCCCTATGCTGTGACAATGACTCAGCTGCCTGCACAGCGTGGTTCGGTCATAGTCAGTGCAGCGGATCAGTCTAGCCGGGATGATGCAGCTGGAGCCACCGGGGGTTGGTTGGCAACGGATTTTGCTGGAACGGTCAACTACGTGACGGGTGTCATAAGCGTTACATTTCCAAATGCCGTTCCAACTGGCACGGATATCGATCTGCATTATTATCCGTATGTGGCTTCTCGACCTAGAACTGCGCTTTTCTTTGAGCAGTTCTTTGAGCTGAGGCCGATACCAGATAGATCCTATGAGTTCCGCGTAAAGTCATTGCGACGCCCAACGGCCATGGCTGCGATTACCGATCCACCTGAGTTCGTCGAGTGGTGCAACCTGATTGCTTATGGATCGACTCTAAAGGTCTTTATCGAAGATGGTGATTGGGATGAGTACAACAAACTCTACCCCATCTTCAAAGAACAAAAGAATTTAGCGCAAAGGCGTGCATTGAAACAACTGAGAGATCAGCGGGTGTCAACGCCCTATGATGCGTTCCAGGGCGGTCAGTCAAGTTTCTGGCCTATCAATCCAGTGGTTTAAATATGGAGTTAAAGAATGACTTATAACCCATCAATCCCTGCGGCTGACGATCTCATATCAGAGAGTCAGGGCCAGCTTTTGACGAACTTCACACAGCTAAATACGGTGTTTGATATTGACCATGTGGCTTTTAATGATGGAACTGCCGCGAATCGTGGCAAGCATAATCAGGTGACTATTATCCAAGGAGCTAGTGATCCTACCACGTTGGCAAATGAAAATGCGCTGTACTCAAAAGATGACGGTGGTTCGCAGTTGTTTTTCAGAAAAGAAAGTGATGGCACTGTAATTCAGATGACAGCGGATGACCCCGTCAGTGCAACAAGAGGATCGTCTTTTCTTCCAGGCACATCGGTCAATGGGCTATTAATTAATTGGGGTCAGGATACTACTATTGGACAAGATACAACATTCACTTTCCCCACGGCATTTTCGGCGGCACCCTTTAGTATTGTAACCACAGAACATAGCGGTGTAAGCGGCTCCAGTCCTGTTAAGATATCGACAGCTACTGCAGCAACGTCAACACAATTCACTGTTCGTAGAACTGCGGGGAATAACAGGTTGTTTTCCTGGATAGCGATAGGCCCTGCTTAATGAGTTATGAACCGCACCTCATTGCCCCATACGGAAAAGGATCGGGCCTTGATCTCTATCAAAAGCCTTGGTTGATAGGCGATGACGCTTTCCAGAAGTTAGACGATGCGTTTACATGGCGTGGAAGCATTCGCAAGCGCGATGGTATAACGCCTCTTGCCCGGCTCCCTACCCACGCAAATATTAATGCTATTAGCAATGCCAACCCGGCGGTCCTCACGACGACAGCTGCCCATGGTCTTCAAGATGCCGACCAGGTGTGGTTAGAAGGGATAACGGATACTGATTACTTGAATTTGAATAATACATTGTTCAATATCACTGTAACAGGTGGAACAACGTTTTCACTACAAACATTGCAAGGGGGAAATGTTGACGAATCTGTTTCGGCGGCTCCCGCCGGGGTTGCTGGCACAGTTCACCTTCCGGTCCAGCATCTTGGGACTCGGATTATTCCAAACTCACTAGATGAACAGCTGACGGCATTCACGTCTACAACAGCGTTTATTTTCAACACGACAAGTTCCGCCTTTAATGACATAAGTTTCTTTCAAACATCTGGAGCGGCTATCGCGTGGACAGGAGGGGGGAACAGCTACCATTGGTCAACGAACTTCGCCGATAGTGTATGGGTTACTAATAATTTTGATCCGATTAGATTCTACAACGGCTCGACTACATTAGGCTGGAACAATCAGCGCTTCCAAACGGTTGGAGCGATCCCACCGGCGGAGTTTGTTTTTCGAGCGTTAATGATCATACCATTCAAGCAGCGGTTGGTTCTACTCAATACCTCGGAAGGGGCTGTAGCGCCGGGAAGTAGGTTCTCGCAACGGGCGCGTTGGTCCCAGATTGGTACCCCTTACGTTCCTGCATCCGGTGGAGATCCTGCTGTGCAGCTCCCGGCAACATTTTCAGCCCTTACGGATGTTGACGCTTGGCGTTCTGATATTCAAGGCAAAGGTGGGTTTATCGATGCGGCGACAACGGAACAAATAGTCTCAGCAGAAATTATCAATGATAACCTCATCGTATTTTTTCAGCGATCAACGTGGAGACTTCGATATACAGGGGTCCAGATCCTTCCTTTTGTGTGGGAGCAAATCAATAGTTTTTACGGATCTGAGGCGACCCATGGGACGATAGGATTCGATCAAGTTGCCTTCACCTTCAGCAGGTTCGGATTTATTGCCGCCGACACCAATAACGTTCGACGGATAGACGAGAAGATTCCAGACATAGCTTTTCAGGTTGAAACAGGCGATGTTAACACGGAATTACTTCGCGTGGCCGCCGTGAGGGATTTCCGCAGGAGTTTGTTCTATTGGGCGTATCCCGATGGGGCAGATAACTCAAGGCTGAACAACCGTGTTTTGGTCTATAATTATGAGGAAAATACCTGGTCTTTGTTTAATATGTCCTTGAGGACTTTCGGTAGATATAAATCTATTTCCGATTCGACATGGGCATCCTTGACAACACCATGGGTTAACACAAACAGACCCTGGAATTTGCTTCAGGCTGGATTCCCGCAGATTGTGGCAGGAACAGAATCCGGTCATGTGGATATTGTTTTTGAAGAAGGGCCGGGCATAGACAATAGAATATCAACGATCACGGGTGTATCGGCAGCAGCAGCAGCAGTCATCACAACTTCAGCCAGTCATGGGCTAAACAGCGACGACACGGTTATTATCGACAATATTGTTGGCACGATGTCAACGGTGTTAAATGATCTCACCCACACAGTAACATATCTCACTGCGACAACATTCTCTGTTCCAGTTGATACCTCTGCATTAGCATACACTAGTGACGGGACGGTGCTACCAACAGCGTCACTGTATGGCTTTGACATAAGGACCAAACGGTTTAACCCCTACATCAAGCAGGGGCAGGAATGCCGGTTGCAGTATGTCGATGTGTACGTCACCGGGACGTCCGTTGGGGAAGCTACCCTAGAGCACTACATCAATGCAGACGACACGACTCCCGTAGAAACGATAACATTCTCAACGGCAATCGCCGGTGACGCCAGATACACGCGACTGTTTTTGGGCGAATCGGCCCAATTCCATCAGCTGCGATTGTTGCTGAGTGACGCACAGCTCGCCGATGATGGTATAGCTGCGGCGTTGTTTGAGAATCAGGGGATGATGATTTGGACAAGACCTGTCTCACGAATAAAGGATATTAATTTTCTATGAGTTTTCGATCACCAACAGAATCTGACACCCCATTTTTGCCTATTGAGTTCCAGTTGCCAACGGATCAAAATCAATGGCGCGATGAGATAGCTGAGAGACATCGGCTGATAGCGGACCAGATCAATATCCGTGAGAATGGCCAATACGAAAACACCACGGGAGCGCAACCAAATAGAGCGCTCACAGGGCAGAGGTGGTTTACGTCTGGAGATAATCAGACAAAAAGATATACATATAGATCGGTGGTAGATTTTGGCACGTTGCCAAATGCCGGATCAACATCTGTTTCCCATGGGATCACAACCACAGCGAACACGCTGTTTACTAGAATCTACGGGGTGGCAACGGACCCAGGGGGGGCGGCTATTACAAGAGCGATACCATTACCATTTGTTGACCCGAGTGCTTTGGCGAACGGTATCCTGTTGGAAGTAAATGCGACGAATGTTGTGATAACGACAGCGATAGACTATTCAGCATTTACTACGACGTACGTTGTACTAGAATATATTTTAGATTGAGGTAAAGAGATGGGAATATTTAGTACTTTATTTGGCAGCAAACCAAAGCAAATGTCCACCAAAACCAAGGGGCAGAGGAAACTGCTGGACTACCTGATAGAGCAACTACAGAGTGGTGGTGGTATCGGTGATGACCCCACTTTCCAAGGGGCAAGTGATTTTCTTCAGCAACTTTTCGGTGGGGATTTTGAGGCGTTTGAACAGCCGTTGATCCAACAGTTTGAACAGCAGATAGCGCCTGGTATAGCCGAGCGATTTGCTGGTCTGGGTGCCGGTTCGTCTAGTGGCCTCAACCAAGCACTGGCGCAGGAAGCAGGTAACCTTACAACAAAACTCGGTAGTCAGCGGGCTAATTTGATGATGCAAGGATTGCCTCAGGCGCTATCCTTTGGACAGGCTCCAATGGCACAACAGTTATCTCTCATACAGCCCTCTCCATTCCAAGGTGCGGCAGTAGGAGGGACGGGTGGGGCTTTTGGAAGTCTCTCGAAAATGCTCATGAGTCGAATGGGTGGAGGGTTTTAAGATGGCGATACAAGGCAGACCGGGAATCGCAGAGGCGATATTACAACCATTTGGCGATGTAGCTGGGAAGCTTGTCGAACAGCAGATGGGGCGCAGGCAGCAGGGGAAACTTTTCCAACAGCAACAGCAGCAGAAACAGCAGCAATTCGAGCAAACACAGAGTATGTTTCAAGAGCTGTTGGATAGTGAGGATTATCAGAAGTTGCCTATAGAAGATAAGATGACCCTGACAGCTGCATTGTTTGGTGGCCCTACCGCCCAGGCGGGGATTGCTGCACGGAAAGCAGAACAGCCAGAGCCAGAAAAACCAGGTATCAAAGAAACGGCTGAATTAAAAGATCTGGGTGATACAGCGGGTAAAATAGATCAACGATTAGTCGATTTAAAAAGGGCTCGTGAAATCGTTCCACAGACCACCACGGGTCCGTTTCTTGGCAGGGTTGCCGAAAGTACGATATTGTCTAAAAACCAACAGGAACTCAAGGGAATAGCGTCTCGATTACTGACGGGTAGCTTTACCGTTTTGCCGAGGATTTTGTCTGAATTTGAATCATTCAAGTCCGGTCAAGTGTCGCTGCAAAATCCACCCGAGACCAATCTACGGCTCATAAACAATATGGAAAAGGCTGCATTATTGGAGAAGTCGATTATAGATAGGATTGACGAATTACAACGCCAGGGGCGTACAGAACTATCGGCATTTAGGCAAGCAAAGGGTGAGTTTAAAGGCCAGGCGGAGAATTTACTTAAAGATTTCAAAAGTGATGCGGCTCAGGGCAACACACAGTCGGCTTCACCCGAAGAGATCGACGCTATAATGTTTGGGGGCTGATATGGTTTTGCAACTTAGAAAGGTCCAACAGGCGAGAGATGCCGGGGCAAGCGACGAACAGATTTTGGATTCTATCGCTCGCAATGAAGAGGATTTCGCCGAACCCATTGGTCGCGGTCGCGAAGCGGATATCGGTGACAAACAGATTCTTGATAGGATCCTCGTTAAGCAACAAAGGGGGCAGATCAGTGATGCCGCTACCCAGGCGTTGGTGTCTCCTGTAACGGGCGTGATCGGCGCTCCTGCCGCAGCTGTCGAGTTCGCTAAATCTACAGGTGAGTTTCTATTGGACCCGAAAGGCTCTATAGAGGGCTTCACACGGGGTCTGGCTAGCAAAATAGGGCTACCAGTGGATCCAGAGCGACCGAAAGGCGTGAAGCCCGCTAAGACGCTCGCTAAGCGTTTAGGGCAGGTGTTTGGAGGGGAAACGGTTGAACGCCAAACCCCAGCTGAGTTTATCTTGGGTAAAGAAACAGCTGAAACACAAAAAAAATTCATTGAGAAATATAGCGGGCTTGCAGCGCTCGAAACTTATCTTGGTAGGGTGGCTGCTGGGGCCAAAAAAGAATTATCTAGGGGAGGGCTAGCGACCATTATGGATCTGCCCACTAGCCAAGAGGTGCGGGATAGGTTGTCAAAGTCGCTGGGTGTTGATCTAGATCCACAGACAGTGACGGGTCGCCTGACTTCTGGTTTTATAGAAGAGGCTGCTAACAATATGTTTCTCGGTCCAGAAGCGGCGCTAGCGATTGGTAGGGCTACTACCGTAGGCGATACATTGAGGGAAGCTGGAGCACCTGAGTTTATCGCTACACCGGCAGAGATAGGTTCGCTGTTCCTTAAAGGTCGACGTCCACCAGCCCGACAAAGGTTGGTTGAAGGTCCGAAGATTAGCGCCAAACAGTTAGAGGATCTCCGTGGTGGTGCAATTGAAGAAGAGGCATTGGCGACTAAAAGGATAGCCGAGGCAGAATTCCAAAAAGCGGAATTGGCTGAGATCGCACGGCAACGAGAAACCCTTGAGTTATCAGCCCAAGAAGAAGGGCAATTAAAGATAAAATCTGATAGAGCGGCACAAAAACTTGAGGCTGCTGAAACCGAAATTATTGAGGCTGGAGAAGCCGCTGGAGCGGAGATACCCCAGAGCTTCACCGAGCCCGTCGAGGCTGCCGAAATTATCGACACGATAGAGCAAGAGGCAGTCAAACCCCTGCTGAACTCTATTGCACCTGTTGAGGACGTGGAGGTGGGTTTAACTCGAACGAAAAAAATTATTGACGAGCGATTCACGAGGGATCGCGCTGTAGCATCGAACTTCTATGACGAGGCAAGTTCACGGTTAGAAGGTCGGCAGGGTACATTCACTACTGTTGAGGGATCAGGTGTTACTTTTCACACTGAAGATGCGTTGATCGATTTTATTGCTACAGTTGAAAAATCTGGATTGGCGGGTGTTGGAAAGGCTGCTGTTATTGCAACGGCTGAGGATCTATTAGCGGCAATACGTAGAGGTCTCCCATTAGACGAGGCTATCATTCGCAAACAGAACATGAATACTCTTTTTGATTTTGAGTTTCCTGATCCTGGTGCTAGAAAAAAAGCAGCTTCGGTGTTTTCGAAGGTTAGAAAGACTTTTATTCAGGATCTGAACCGTAGTATAAAATCCGCAAACAAAGAGGCATTTATAGACTGGAGGAAAGCTGAACGTAAACATGCGTCAAATGCTAGGCTATATGGTGATGATACAGTACAAAAACTGCAACGTGGGGAGGGTGTGCTAGAATCTAGAGCGGCTTTGACTAAACCAGAAAAAGTTGGGTCGTTGAAGCGTGCTGTTGGCAATGAGCCGTCATTCAATCAACTTATAGATAGGCTCGTCATTGAAGAAATGAATGAAAAAGGGTTGGCGAAGACATCGAAAACTGACATTGGTTTAATGAAAAAGCGTTTGGAACCCAGAAACATAGCTGTCCTCAATGAACTGGAAAACCTCTCAAATCCCCTGAAATTGAACGTCAAAAATATCGATCTACAGCGCGCTGTCCTTGATGACGTTGTGAATGCTCATTTGACTGGCATGCGGCCTGAAATAGCTCTCAAACTTATGCAAACTCCTGAAGGGGTAGATATAGCTAGGAGAGCCCTGAATAGAACCGCGAACGGTAAAAAAGCACTGCAAAATGTTGAAAATCTATTTGTAAATGACATTTTCCGTAGCCTGATAAAAGATGGGAAAGTAGATCTTGCGGCAGCAACGAAGTTGAGCAAAAACAAACAACTAATAAGTGCGCTGAGAAAAGTGAGTCCAACGGCGGCGAAAATCATAGAGCGATTACCGGAATTTATCAAAAAAAATGAAAGAGCACTGAAACGGCTCGCTGATTTAGAGGATATCGGAAACAAGATATCCGAACAAACCAAGCGTTTAGACAAAAAAGTCAAAGAACAAAAAGCATTGCGAAACCAGCGTGCTGGGGAAATAACCAAGGCAGAGAAGGTAATAAAAAATAGAGAGATCCAACGAGAAAGAGACGCGCTGAAATCGCTCAAGGAAGAAATCAATAGAAGTAAGCAAGAAGCTAGTCAGGCTAAACAAATGTTTGGAATGCCCAATTCATTTATAGCGGGTCTTGTGGTGCTAAATACCCTTGGTATTCCTCTTGGTAAATTCCTATTGCTGACCAAAGGTGCGACTATTTCCGCTCGTGGTTTGGCTAGGGTATTGAAGAATCCCGAAACCAGGCGATTACTAACAATTATTGAGACGAAGCCACTGCAAAGAGTTGCTGCGCTAAGAAAGCTGTCTCAGATAGCCGACCCAGAGGTGGAAAGAAAGAATCAAGCCAAGAAGAGAAAACGTTAATAATCATCCTTCTCTGGTTGAAGCTTCGGATTAACCTCATACATACCCACCTGCTGGACCCTGATAATTTCTGACGACGGTATTCTATACGGTGATCGCTTTCCTTCGCCAATTCTAAATGCCCGTACCCTTCCATTCGAGATTGCTTTCCGAATAGATCGTGGTGTAAGTCTAAAATGCACCGCAAATTCATCAACGGTGTAAAAATCTTGTTCCTTCATTAGCCATAGAATCCCATAGATTCACATAAATGTCTATCCGTTAGAAAATATTTCATTTTTCCATTGACATAACATTTCTTGATGTGCATTTTGAAAATAAATTCACATCGAGGATAAGAAAATGCCACGGAATTTGAATAGAGTCATCGGTCAATCAGTACCTTTTGTAGAAACAATGCCCGCTCCAATTGTAGCTCAAAGAGCTCCAGCTGTAACGGATGATAATTTTGCGCAAGGGCAAGCGTGGATTGATGAAAGTCCCGCAACTAATGTGGTTTATGTCCACTTAGGAGGTGGGAACTGGGATGCAGGTGGTAACCAACAAGCAACTACAACTGTTCAGGGTATCGTCGAACTAGCAACTACAGCAGAAACTACAACGGGTACAGATGCTGAACGTGCGGTAACACCTCTAGGGTTAAATGCTGTGGTACTGGCCGGTGCAACCGATGCCACGACGGCTAGCAGAGGTATCATAGAAATTTCAACTACAGCTGAAGCCACAGCGGGAGTCGATACAGAGCGTGCCGTAACACCAGCCAACGTGGCGTCGATCCTGGCGGCACCGGGGGCTATCGGTGGTGGTACACCAGCAGCTGGGTCATTCACGACACTGACGGCCTCTAGCACAGTCACATTCACTGGTGGCGTCCTGAACCTAGGTACAGACGACGCGGCAAACGCGGTGAACCTGGCAGTCGGAACGACAGCCCGCGATGTGAACATTGCGAATTCAGCGGCGGCGCACGCGGTGGGAATTGGCTCGACCACGGGCGCGGCTGAAATTGTGCTGTCTGTGGGGACTGGTAATTTCGTTTTGGATGGCGTCACCGGGTCCACATACACAATTGGGGCGGCGACAACTACGGGTACGTTCGCCATAGGGGGGACTTCCCAAACTGGCACATTTACGCTAGCGGGTTCCGACGGTGCCATGACATTGAATGTGGCCAATGCCAACGGCGCTAAAGTAATTAATATAGGTTCTGGGGTCACCGGGAATACGATTTCTGTAGGAAACGGCGCGAATAGCAGCGCTCAGATTGTCAACGTAGCCGCAGGGGCATCGGCAGCTAACAGCACCGTGAACGTACTTTCCGGCAACGGCTCGGCAGGGGCACAGACATTTAACTGTATGAGCGGCACGCGGGCAGGGGTAGTAAATATTTCAACCGGCGCAGCAGCCCA
>SDBS01002157.1_pt1 | contig 19784 bp, 16 predicted proteins | sample 2277091 | NCBI WGS metagenome assembly SDBS01 (sample SAMN10404972, study PRJNA504765) | marine sediment metagenome | isolation source: marine sediment core GS10_PC15, 163 cmbsf | place: Arctic Ocean: Southern Knipovich Ridge | collected 2010 | reverse complement strand
CGTTCAAAATCGCGTCTGGTTTGCCTGTTTAATTTCGTGGTAAATGGTTTGATGGTGACGTAATGGTCGGAAGTTAAACGGCCTTTGACTGTTTTGCCTTGGAGTGTGGCATTAACTGAACTTGGTAGTGAGAGGGTGATACTGCCTTGGGCTTTTGAATTGAGTACGATTTTACTCGTTGAGGGAACCGCATTACATGCAGTGATGATGTTTCCTTTTTTTGTTGAAGCTAAAATACTTTTTGTAGCTTCGTTGATGCGAATATCCCCTTTATTGGTGGTTGCTTTGATATTCCCGGTGGCATTATCAATAAGGATTGCGCCACTTTCTTGCGTTTGAGCCACAATGGTATTGTTTATATTTTTGAGTTCAATGGGCCCATTGATGGTATTAGCGGTTACTGCGCCTTTAACATCCTGGACTAGTATTTGTCCCCGCTCAGTTAGCAAGTTGAGGGTAACGTCTGTGGGAACGATTAATTCATAATCAACGGATCCTTTTGCAGCTTTGTTATTACATACGGTACTCAGTGTAAGATGATTGCCATCAAACTGATCTTCCCGATCTGTTTTGATTGAAAAAACTTCCAAGTCTTCTTCTTTTGCTGTTTTTTTAACTGCTTTTAAGCAAATGGTATCCCGTTTCCATTCGGTGGTGATGATGATGTTGCCATCAATATTATTGATCGTGAGAACTCCTGGTTTTGCCAGCTGATACTCTTTTTCAATAACCGCTTCATTGGTATATTTGCCAAAAAAAGAATATACTCGCTGCATGGAAAATTTTCCCCACGCAGCATCGCTGGACGAGACAGTAAGAAGAGCAATGGTTAGAGAGAGTGAAATAGTTTTATTCATAACATTTCCTTTTTTGAGGGACCTCATCGCATGAAGTCTACAAAAATTGCACCTGAGATTCAAAGAGCTCTCACTGATATACAAAAACAATACCCAGTGGTGCAGGCAATCTTTGATGAGATTAGTGCCCATCGTGGCCGGGTACTGCTCGTGGGAGGGGCGGTGCGCGATCTTTTGCTTGGATTGCCCATTAAGGACATTGATATCGAAGTGCATGGGATGCCCTTTGAAGAACTTGAAGCATTACTCAAACGATTTGGTGAAGTAAGTCTTATGGGCAAATCTTTTGGCGTGCTTCGCTATCCCGGCCTTGATATTGATTGGGCTGTGCCGCGTGCAGATAGCGCCGGCCGCAAGCCTGAAGTAAAACTTGATCCGCATATGAGTATCAAAGATGCATTTGCGCGCCGCGATCTTACCATTAATGCGATGGGCATCGATGTAAAAACAGGAGAGCTTTTAGATCCATTTGATGGGCGCGTTGCTTTAAAAGAAAAGATTTTGCGTGCACCACATGCTGCATTTTTTAAAGAAGATCCCCTGCGGTTGTTTCGCGTGATGCAGTTTATCAGTCGATTTGAAATGGAGCCTGATCAAGAGCTCAATGAGATATGCAAAACGATGGATATCAAAGCAGTATCGCAAGAACGGATCGAAAAAGAATTTGAAAAAATGCTCTTGAAGTCAAAACGGCCCTCTCTGGGGATTCGTTGGCTGAAAGAGATTGGAAGGCTGCAAGAGATTTTACCTGAGCTTGGAGCGACTATTGGCGTTACGCAGGATTCAGAATACCATCCTGAAGGAGATGTATTTGAGCATACCATGCAAGTGCTTGATGCGGCTGCTCAGATGAAATTTGAAAATGATCACATCAAACTTATCGTACTCTATGCGGCGTTGTGCCATGATTTGGGAAAAGTTAGTACAACTGAAATCCAAAAAGATGGCTCGGTGACAAGCCTTGGGCATGCAGAGGAAGGGTATCAGTTGGCTCGGCGGATGCTCAAACGAATTACCCACAATAAAGAATTGATTGATACGGTGTGTAAGCTCGTTAAATATCACATGGCACCGATTCAATTTATTGATAATGATGCAGGTAGATCTGCCTACAAACGGCTTGCAAATAAATTGGCGCCCCATGCTTCTCTTTCACTGCTTGCTGATATAGCTTTGGCTGATAAGCGGGGCAGAAATGCTGAAGGCCATGAACCGTTAAAAAAAGATTTTCCCGATATTGCCTTATTTCGCAAAAAAGCAGAAGAGGCACAAGTATTAGAGGCAGTTGAAAAGCCCGTTTTGCAGGGAAAAGATATAGTCGATTTGGTTAAACCGGGACCAAAAATGGGGGAGCTGTTACGCCGTGCATATGAGCTGCAGCTTGATGAGGGACTAACTGATAAAGAAAAGCTTAAGCAGCGCCTTATTCAGGAACTTCAGAATGAATGATCTTTCGTACTGTTTTACCGAATCGGTGAAATACTATATTATTTGGGAAACGTAATTTCCGTTCCTCCAGGAGCGAACGAATTAAAAAAGGATTCGAGATGTTTGAAAATCTTATGGGCAACTCTCTTTGGCATCTGGTAAGCAATACTGATTGGCTTTCAAAAGCGGTACTTATTACGCTGTTTATCATGTCAGTTCTGTGTTGGACGGTTTTTTTATGCAAATTTATTTTACAACGCTTGCGAAAGCGAGACATTAAGCGAGTGCAGGATCAGCTGCAGGCAGTGCGATCACTCAGTGATGTGACGACGATTGCCGAAACTTTTGCGCATACGATGCCCGGACGCTTTTTATCACAAACATTACTCGTACTCACCACACTTGAAGAGATGCAACCAGACAAGTCACGGCGCAATTGGGATATTATGCAGCACCATATTGATCAAACCACCGATAGATTAGTTGCTTTGGAAGAATCCTATCTTCCTGTTCTTTCAACGTGTACCGGAGTATCTACGCTTTTGGGGCTATTTGGTACAGTATGGGGACTAATTCATGCGTTTATTAGTATTAGTGAACGGCAATCAGCTGATATTACAGTGGTTGCTCCCGGTATTGCAGCAGCATTGCTCACCACACTTGCGGGACTGGTTGTCGCTATTCCGGCGCTGGTTATGTACAACTATTTATTAAATCAGGTGCGTAAAATTGATCTGCAGATTGTGGCACTTGCAGATAAAGTGAGCTTTATCATGCAACAAGCGTTAATGGGGTAAGGGGTAATCATGAGAAGACGTTCTTCTTTTCGTTCTCGCCATCGTTCAGCAGAAATGCTTGATATTTCAATGACGCCGCTTATTGATACTGCGCTTACACTGCTCATTATATTTATGATTACGACGCCAATGATTCAAAATGCTATTCGCGTGAGTTTGCCTAAAGGAAAAGCAAAAGAGGATGCGGGAGCACAGCAAGAATTGGTAGTCTATGTGGATAAAGATAAAAAGCTTTTTTTTAACGGAACAGAACTTTCAAGTGAAAAGATAGTAGTGCAGTTAAAAGAGCGTGTGGGAACTGATCAAAATAAATTAGTGTATGTGAAAGCAGATCAAGCGGTCCCCTATGGAACGGTATTGGAGCTTGTTGATCGCATAAAAGTTGTTGGGGGCATATCGCATGTGGTTTTGGCAACGCAAAAGTATGCATAAGCGGCTCAATTTATGGGCGAAATTAGTAACAGTTTCTATTTCGTTTCATTTTCTTTTTCTTTTCTGTCTATTTGTTTGGTATCGTGATCCGTTTTGTGCGCTATCTTTAACGATTCGTCCTGATATGTTAAAGCACAATGTGATATTTACGATTGCTTTTGAAGAACCTCCCAAAGAAGAGCTTCCAGAAAAAAAGGATGTCCAACCGAAAGAGAAAGTAGCTAAGCAGGAGGCAGAAGTGCCAGAAAAAGAATCTCAAGCATCGGCACAAAAAACCGAACAATCCAAAAAAGCAGAACAAAAAAAAGTGGCACAATCAGATCAAGCTTTATCAAAGCAGGAACCGGTAGCAGATCGATACGTTGATTTGTATACAGAAATTTCTCAAAAATGGTCGCCGCCGCCGGGGATCCCATCTGAGACAGCATGTGAACTTACCATGCAGATTGATGGGAACGGCAACGCAATTGATACGAATATTTCAAAATCGTCAGGAGTATTATTGTTTGATGTGGCAGCGCAGGCAGCAATTGATGAATTGAACTATCCAAAATGGGCATGGGGCAAAGCAATTTCATTGACGTTTAGTATGGAGATGGCATGAGATACTTGAGATGGGTGTGGCTTGGTGTAATTTTTTCCGCATATAGCTTTGCAGGTATAATCGATATGAAAGTAACGAGCAGTATATCTCGGGCGCAGCCAGTGCTTTTATGGTGTGTAAAAGATACAGATTCTGATATGGAAAAGCTCGCGCAGTTACTGCAAAAAACACTTTCCTATACCAAGCAATGCAAGGTCTCGATTGATTATTTTGATACGTTTCCTTCAAAAGAATCATTAACACGATTAAAAAAAGAGAAGGGTTTTCATCTAGTGATTGTGGTTCGGCCGTATACTGATGGCTATGAGTGGCGTTTATATAATACAGTTACACAACAACTGCACGGAGCTCATCGCTATGCAAAGCGAGGAGCAGAGCTTCGCGCGTGGGCTTATAACATCAGTGATGAAATATGGCCTATAATGATGCAGAGTGATGGTTTTTTTTCAACTAAGATTGCGTACACAAAAAAAGTACCCAATAAAGTACCAAGCAAACAGGTAAAACATATTTATATTGCAGACTATGATGGGAGTAATGCGCAGCTTTTAATTGATACCCCGACAATTAACGTGGCTCCTCGTTGGCATTATGATCGTCGCAACCCTATGCTTTTTTATTCTGACTTTACCGCAAAAAATATTCGTTTGATGGTGATGGGGCTTGATAAAAAGCCGCATGTGGCATCCAATTTTGATGGCTTGAATATGATCCCCGCATTTTCTCAAGATGGCAGCAAAATGGTCTATTGTAGTTCACGAGGGGATGGGCATTGCCAGCTCTATTATTGCCAAAAGGATACGATACGAAATATTACGAACAACTCTGGAAATAATATTTCTCCCTCACTCACTGCGGATGGCAAAAAGGTCTTTTTCTGTTCTGACTATCAGCGCCCATATCCTCAACTAGTGAGTTATGATCTTGAAAAAAATCAGATGGAATGGCTCACCCGGGGCGCCCACTGTGAAACGCCTCGCTATAGCCCTAAAACAAACAAGATTGCTTATTGCCGATCGGTGAGGGGAGTAATGCAGCTCTTTACCTACGATGTGGCTACAAAGAGGCATATTCAGTTGACGAGAAGGGGCAAAAATAAGCAGGAATGCTGTTGGTCTCCCTGCGGCAATTGGCTCCTCTATGCTGAAGGAGATATTGGAAAAGCAAGCCGGATTGCTTTGATCAATCTTCATGACAAAAAACAGCGCTTTTTGACGGCCAGCACGAGTGATTGTGGTTTTCCCGATTGGTCACCTATCTACAAAGAATTTCCTCTCTTTTAAGGGGTAAAAGGATCGACAATTGGGGCTTTTTAGCCTAGAATGGTATCCAGCATTGCGTTCAGGGTCTCATTATTATATAATATTCTATTAGAAAAGGACGAGTTAATTTGCCGAGAATATTCGGCTTTTACTGATCCTCACTTTTATGAAATGTAATCTAAGAGGTAGAAAAAAACGATGAAAGTAAATAAGCCAAAAAAGTCTTTTTTAAGCGGTGGTCCTCGCAATTTATTGATTGGCACCTTGGTGCTTCTCGGATTCATCTTTATTTTGCATACATTGACCGATCGCAATAGAGCCATAAAGCCCCTAACATACTCTACGTTTTTAAACCTCGTTGAGCATGATGAGGTAAAACGAGTGCATGTAGCTGGGCAAGACGTACATGGATTTTTAAAAGATGGTACGCGGTTTGAAACTACGATTGCCAATAAAAGTGGCGACTGGGAGCTGCTCAGAAAGCATAACGTTGAATTTTCTGTGGATAGCCCGAACGGTTCATTTAATATCTGGTATTTATTGCCGCTCCTTTCTTTGTTAATTACTGCCTGGGCGCTTTGGTATTTTATTCGCCAATCGCGTGGATCAGGCGGAGGCGGCGGAAATAGTATTTTTACCATGGGTAAAAGCAAAGCGCGTCTTTTTATGCCATCAACTATTAAGGTGAAATTTACCGATGTCGCGGGCGTCATGGAAGCAAAAGAAGAGCTGATGGATGTGGTTGATTTCCTGAAAAATCCTGAAAAATATCAGCGCTTGGGCGCAAAAATTCCTCGGGGTGTCCTTCTTGTGGGGGCGCCAGGGAACGGTAAAACTATGCTTGCACGTGCAGTAGCAGGTGAAGCGAACTGCCCCTTTTTCAGTGTAAGCGGGTCTGATTTTATTGAAGTATTTGTTGGCGTGGGGGCAGCACGTGTGCGTGACCTTTTCCAGCAAGCACGAAAGAATGCTCCATGTATCATTTTTATTGATGAAATTGATGCAGTTGGTCGTCAGCGAGGGTCTGGTTTGGGCGGTGGTCATGATGAACGTGAGCAAACGCTCAATCAAATGCTTGCAGAAATGGATGGCTTTCAAGCAAACGATGGCTCAGTTATAGTACTGGGAGCAACGAATAGGCCCGATGTACTTGATGCTGCATTGCTTCGCCCAGGACGATTCGATCGTCGCGTTGAAGTGCCCTATCCTGATTTGAAAAGCCGTGAGCAAATACTGGGGGTGCATGCCAAAGAAGTTAAGATGAGTAATGAAGTAGATCTTCATAAGGTTGCGCGAGGTACTCCCGGATTTTCAGGTGCGGATCTTGCTAATTTGATCAACGAATCGGCTATTTTGGCTTCAAAAGGCAATAAAGAAAAGGTTGATGTCGCAGACTTAGAAGAGGCTCGGGATAAAATTCTCTTGGGTAAAGAGGTGAAGAGCATTGTATTAACCGAAGAAGATCGTAAAGTAACTTCCTATCATGAATCAGGACATGCATTGGTGAGACTTCTCATGCCAGAAGATAGTGATCCTCTTCATAAGATTTCGATTATTCCACGCGGACGTGCGTTAGGCGTAACGCATGCGATGCCGGAACGGGAAAAGTATACGCAAACTAAGGAAGAAATGATCTTGAATATCATGGCTGCACTTGGTGGGCGTGCTGCGGAAGAACTGGTGTTTAAGAAAGCAACGACTGGTGCCTACAGCGATTTTAAAGCAGCATCTTCAATTGTGAGAGATATGGTATGCAATTACGGCATGGGATCAGAGTTGGGCCAAGTAATCTACGCGCAAGGGCACGGCGATTTTGCCTATTCCCAAAAGACCGCAGAGCGTATCGATAACGAAGTACAGCGCATCATGGATGAATGCTATGAGCGCACGATGAAAATTTTGAAAGATAATCGTGACAAGTTAGATCTTCTTGCTGAATCATTGCTTGATAAAGAAACGATGTACGCGGAAGAAATTTATGAGCTTCTTGGGATTGAGGCACGAACCCAACATCGCTTTTCGTAATAAAAGAGAACAATATGATGCCAAATATGAAACAAAACCTTGAAGAAATTGTGAAAGAAGCAGGTAAACTGCTTCTTTCTTATTGGAAGAGTGGCGTCTCTGAACATAAAAAAGAAGCTGGCTATTATACCCAAGCTGATATCGATTCTGAAAACTTTCTTAAAAAAGCACTTTTTGATCTTTTTGAGGCAGATTTTATGGCGGAAGAGTCGGGGCAATCCGGCTCACACAACAATGGCTATCGCTGGGTGATTGATCCGCTTGATGGAACTACTAATTTTGCCCATCACATCCCCTATTTTTGTATTTCTGTGGCACTGACCCATCATGATGAGCCAATCGTGGGGGCAGTATATAATCCGCTTCTTGATGAGTTTTTTTATGCGGAAAAAGGAAAAGGAGCTATGCTCAATGGCCGTTCGATTAAAGTATCACACCCGAAAGCTTTCTCGGATGCCTTCATTGGCTTTGGGCTTTCATATAATCCAAAACATCGAGCAGCTCTTGTAGGCAGAGCAGAAATCGTAGCTGCCAAGGCGCGTGCTGTGCGCCATTTTGGAGCGGTAGCACTTGATTTAGCCAACGTTGCATGCGGTCGATTGGATGGGGTATTATTTTCTCATCTGTCTTGGTGGGATATTGCGGCAGGAGCACTTTTGGTATCTGAGGCGGGGGGTAAGGCCACTCAATTTGATGGAGTAGCTCTAGGGCCGAATTTTAAGACTTGCATGGCTGGCAGCGATCTTGTGTATGACAGCCTGAAACAATTAGTAGAAAGCCCTTCTGGTAGTTGAAAAAACCGGCTAATGGGGTACACTGTTTAGTAAGCACGTATCGTGCATTCTTGAAAGATACTCTCAAAAGGATAGATTCATGGCAAGAATATGTGGAGTCTGTGGCAAGCGGCCACAGGTGGCAAATTTAGTGAGTAATGCGAAAAACCGCGTCAAGCGCTGGGTATACCCAAACGTGAAAACGATGCGCTACACGCAAAAAAGTGATCCAAAAGGGAAAGTGATCCGTGGTAAGGTATGTGCAAAATGTGTTAAGGGCGGTAAAGTAACAAAAGTTATGTAAGGGTGCTATATGCCAAATATCAAATCGTCTAAAAAACGCGACAAACAAGCTGAAAAACGTCGAATTCGCAATTATGCTCGCAGGAGTGATGTGAAAACAGCAGTTAAAAAAGTGCTTGATGCGGTGGCAAATAAAGATGCTGATTCAGCCAAGGATCTGCTTCGTATTGCCCAGGCAAAATTAGCTCGCGCTAAAGGAAAAGGCCTTTTTCATCGTAATACTGTTGCTCGCAAAATGAGCCGGTTGGCAAAAAAGGTTAAAGACATTCAAGCGTAAGCTTTTTTTACCATAAAATAGAAAAAAGGGACCCTGAAATAGGGTCTCTTTTTTATGAGCAGAGGGTGTGCGCCTGTCAAAATGTTGAAGTAGTAGACTTTTTAGAGCTTTTTTAAGTATAGTTAAATTAAATAGTTAACTTTTTTATCTGTTCTACGGGGAGGATATTCTGTGAAGAAGTATATAGTGGCCTGTTTGTGCATAGCATATGGAGGGTTGGCAGTTGCCAAAACAGTACCTCAGTTATCTCTATGGGAAAAGATCTCCTGGTATGACACAGATAAAAATAGATATTTAAAATCGGCGTTAGCTAAGGGCGATAAAGAGGAAGCGATTGAGGCAATTAAGGCGGGAGCGGACGTGAACGCTGTAATTTCGAAATTAACAGGTACAACGCCAGCACAGGCTGCTATCAAAAATAAATGGCCTGATGTTGTACAACTTCTTATTGAGTATGGAGTTGATGTGCATGCGCCCGTAAAGAACTGGCCTTGGGGTGAGACTTCTTTGTTACATGAAGCTGTTGTTCGTGAGTTGCCTGATGTGGTTGATCTTCTTCTTTCTAAAGGGATCAATGTTAATGTTAAAGATAGTAAGGGAAGAACTGCTCTTATGAGTGCGAAAGATGCAAAAATGATGGCGTTTCTTTTGGCAAGGGGTGCGCAAGTAGATGCACGATCTTTAAATGGTGAGCAGCCTATCCATATAGCACGAACTATTCCACAGATCAAACTTTTACTTCAATATGGCGCTGATATTAATGCGCGTTCAGAAGTTGAAATGACTCCTTTGCATATAGCAGTTATGCAGAATGCTTTTGATCTAGTGCTATATTTGCTAGAGCAAGGAGCAGATATTACTGCTCAATCAGAGCTTGGTGCCACACCAGCAATGGTTGCTGCAGTGTTTGGTCATGAGGATATACATTCGTATCTTAAGCAAAAAGAAAAGGATCACTGATTTTTGTGCGCATAATGATTACAGAAAACTAATTTTAGAAAACTTCCATAAAATTTTATAAAGGGACCCTGAAATAGGGTCTCTTTATTTGTGCTGACAATATGGGCAAAAGAGGCTAAAATATAAGGCGTCTTATAAAAAAACAAAAAAGGAAAAGTATGAAATATTATCTACTCGTTATTTTATTTTTAGCCCCAGCACCTTTATTTTGCATGGACGATGATACGGCTTTAGCACAAATGCATGCTGAAGAAGGTGGTGACACTAATCTTGTTTTATTTAAAGGCTCTTTTGAATGGATAGAACATCTTGCTCGATTTGATTTTTGCAAAAAAAAAATGGAAGAAGTTGTTGATTTTATTCAAGATGGATGGAAAAACGGAACGTTGTATGAAAAATTGGGAACGTGGCATGAAGAACAACAAGATAGAGGCTATTATCCGTTTACGTATTCTCTTTGTTTGGTAGCGGTTGGTTTAATTGCAGCGGATAAATGTCCTGAGGCGTTGATTCTTCCTAGCATTTTTGCAGTTCTGGGTGCTCGTAAATTTAGAGAGATATGGCATGAAAGAAAATTGAAAAAGGAATGAAATGCGTAATGTTATTTTGATGGGGGCGATTTTAAATTTAATTCCAGGATTTGTATATGGCATGGAGGAAATGAAAGTACCTCAGGGATTAAAGATGATTAAAGATGGGGCAATGCAGATTAAAAGAGATGTAGAAGAGAGGAAGGAGGAGATGTCGAATGAGCTTATGAAAGAAGAGTGTTGTTGCCCTAATAAACGCTGCGCTGATTGCTGCGCTACCTATGAGGCGATTTGTTGTTGTGGGTTCACGGAAAATTCTCTGCACCATCTTAAAGATAACGGATGTTGCGTGGTAGCCAGTATCTTCTTACCCCCCGTTTTGTGTTTCCCTTTTTGTGGACCTTGGGCGATGGGCTTGAGCCTATGTCCTCCATGTTGGCTAAACCTGGGAATAATAAGTGGTGCGTTTATAAAAGAATTCAGACAGAAGAAAGGAGAATTCAGACAGAAGAAAAAACGCGAATAAAGGAATGATATGCGTAATGTTATTTTAGTAGGTGCGATTTTTAGTTTAATTCCGAGTTTTGTATATGGGATGGGGGAAGAGACAGAAAATAAATATCCGGTGATACAGGCGATGAAAAGCGACGGTGAAAATATCATAGACACAATTAAGGCGAATATGGGAAAGAGCAAAGAGGAGGATTTCACTCCTTGCGATTGTTTTTTGGGGGTATGTTGTTGTCAGTGCTTAAAGGATATAATTGAAAGTGCTGTGGAGGGGAATGAACCAGATTGTGCATTAGCTTGCATGACGAGCTGTCTGCCAGCATTCCCGTTGTTCTTGTGGGGTGGTGCTGATTGGGATAATTTAAATCCTATGTGTTTTATTCTTTTGGGGCCAGTTTCTAATGTGGTCCGTTTATGGCTAACGGCGCTTTACAACAAAAAGAAGAAAAAACACGAATAAATATAATCTTTATGCGTAATCTTTAAACGCTATTAAAAAGTTTTTTGCAATTTGAGAAGCCACTTGTGAAGTCCCGGCATGTTCAACCAGGATCAAAAAAACGAGTGGCTTTTTTTCTTTGTATTGAAAATGAGCGACAAACCAGGCATGCTCTAAGAACTCTGAACTTAATTTTCGTTTTGAGAGATCAGCCATTTGAGCGGTACTTGTCTTTGCATAAATTTCTATATCTTTTATGACGCTTACTCGTTTACCCGTTCCCCGCGTTACCACAAACCGCATAGAGCGTTGTAAAAAATCTATTGTACTTGGTTTGAGTTGTAGTGGCGCTTGTTCAACAGGTTCGTGCATTAAAATACGTGGCTTGGCTAAATAGCCGGTGAATATTGAGCCGATCATGCGCGCTATTTGCAATGGCGTGGTGAGTAAAAAGCTTTGCCCGATGGAAACGGATAATGTTTCTCCGGGCCACCATCTTTCTCCTTTCTCTTTCATTTTCCATTCTCGCGAGGGGACTATTCCTGGGCTATCTGAAAATAAAAACTGCGTTGATTCACCGAGCCCAAAGCGATGGGCATATAAGGCGAGTAGATCGATATCGATTTTTTTGCCCAGTTCATAAAACAAAACGTTGCAAGATTGTGCCATGGCTTGAATGGTGTTCAATGCACCGTGTCCCCATTTGCGATTGCACCAATACTTTCTGCCCGCAAATTCAACAAATCCTTGGCAGTGCCAGAGTTGATCAGAATGCAAAAGACCATGTTCTAGAGCGGCACTGATGGTTATTAATTTGAAAATTGAACCGGGAGGATAGGGATTGATTGCACGATTTAAAAATGGTTTTTTATGTTGGAGCTCCGACCATGTTTCATAGGATATTGGTTTTAAAAACAGGCTTGGATTAAATGTTGGACGTGATACCATTGCGCGAATTGCGCCATTTTCTGGATCCATGATCAGAAAGCATCCGGCATGTGTTTCAGGATATACGCGCTCGGCAATGCGCTGTAAATCAATATCAATCGTGGTATAAATATTGGCTCCTGCAAGAGATTCATGTTTCTTGGTTTCAGCAATATTGCGGCCTGTTGAATTAATTGTTTTAACTAATGATCCTTCTTGGCCTTTCAAAAGATCGTTGCATATTTTTTCCAATCCCATTTGTCCGTATGATGAGCTATCTACCTGTCGGCTTAAATAGCCAACCACATGGCTTGCGTATGATCCGTAGGGATAGTACCGCTCGAAATGCGTGGTAATACCGACGTTTGGATTATCAGGATACTGCTCGGTGATTTGGCTTAATTGATGTAAGGGGAGATCGCGCGCGATAACGAGCTGTTTATATTGTTTTTCGGTTTGTGCGATGGACCAAACCTCATGAGAAATAAAGCGTGCTCCGGTTATAGATGCAAGATGAGCAAGGAGTGTGTGTTGTTCTTCTGAGAGCATATTGTTGCCCGTTCCTTGCCATACCAGATGAGTAACAGGCCGATTAGTGGCCATAAGGTGCCCATTGCAATCATAAATATTGCCTCTACGCGGAGGGATTGCCTGGATGCGCAAGAAGTTTTTTTCCCCTCGGTGCGCATAATGATCAGTCCAGGTAATTTGCAGATAAAAAAGACGAAGACAGATAACGAAAAGAGTGCACAGCATGATGAATGTAATTGAACGGATGCGTTTATCAAGCGGTGGCACATGATACATCGGCGCCCTATTTTTTGAGCATTCGTTTTATTGGATGAATGTCGTTGCACATGCGGGTGAGATCCTCAAGAGATACGTGCGTATATTTTTCGGTGCTTGCTATTGTTTTATGCCCTAAAAGTTCTTGTACCACCCGAAGATCAGTGCCCTGATTTAAAAGATGTGTTGCAAATGAATGGCGAATTTTATGCGGAGTGAGCTGTTTATCTACTTTTAAAAACTTACGAAACATTGCAATAATGCGTTGAATGGATCGCGTGGTCAATGCCTGATTACGATTATTAACAAACAACGCTTGATCATGATGCTCAACCGGAAGCCGTTCTTTGAGCAGGTATTCCTGCATTTTCTTTTTTGCCTTTTGCCCAAAAAGAGCTATGCGTTCTTTGTTTCCTTTTCCCTGTATACGAATAGTTTTTTCCTGCATGTTGATATCTTTAAATCGAATGCCAACCAATTCCGAGCAGCGAATACCGGTTGCATAGAGAAGCTCAAGAATTGCTTTATCGCGGATAGGAGAGCGACTGGGCAGATCTTTTTCGTTGACTGAATCAAGCAGATAAAATATTTCATCCACACTTAAAAATACGGGAAGTTTTTTGGTAATACGAGGGCGCTTTAAATCAAGATCCATCGTAATCCCATATGTTTTTAAAAATTTAGCAAACGAGGTAAAGGTTGAATACTTGCGCGCAATGGATCGCTTATCGATTTTGCGATAATACAAGCTTACTAAATAGCGCTCTACTATTTGGCGTAATCCTAATGTTGCTTGTTCATCTTTTGAAACTTTGGTTTGCCAGAAGGTAATAAACGCCCGTAGATCCCCTTCATAGGCACGAATAGTATGTATAGAAAAATTTCGCTCCACCTCAAGATGCACAAGAAAGGCATCTTTTTTTTCCAGAAACTGCTGGATTGTCATGCAATTCCTTCTGAGTTTTCTCCAATTTGAAACGCTTTAAATCGACGATTAACTGATGATCGATTGACCCCCAAAAAGAGCGCAATCTTGTTTTGATTTTTGAATTTTTCCCACAGCATTGCCATGATGTGCTCATCTTTTAATGCTTGTTTTCCAAGCCGTCCGGCGAGTATCAATTCAGGATCTTCAAATCCACTATTGAAATAAGCATCGCTGCTGGCTGGCATTGCGTTTGTCTTTTTCAAAAGCATCTGCTCAACACGGGATGTAAGTTCATGAAGTGTGGCCGGTTGGAGCTCAAGAATTTTTTGTTTTTCTTTTTTAGTAAGCGCGAATATATTTTTGACCGTATAGGAATTGATGAGCATATCCCCAAAACCGGTAATAAGACTTTCTTGTTCTTTGGTAGGTAAGGTGAGGAGCGATGGAATCGAGACTGATTGTTTTTTAAGGAGACTATACAGTTCAGGCGAAAAGCGCCCTTTTTGAACCAAATCAGAAAGCTTTTGATGTGATGAGCAGATAATACGTGTATTGCTAGAGAGAGTTTGTTCGGACTCATACAAGCGATGCCACCCACATGAGATAAATTCGGTCAAATAAGCTTGTGTAGCGATATCGAGATAGTGGATATCTTTAATAAAAAGGGTACCATTATGCAATTTTTGGAGGAGCGGCCTCTCGTAGACCGTTCGGTGAGCAGTCCCGAAAAGAGTTGGACCAATAGTGTCTATGCGTGTTGGAGAGGAAAGGGAAAGAGTGTGAAGTGTTTCACGTAAACTTATTGCATGAAGCAGCTTAACCGTGGGGAGCAGATCACCATCGGGTACATTTAAAAAAAGTGCTTTTTTATTTAACGCAGCTTTAAGTAACTTTATTTTAATATTTAATAGACGCTCTTCATTGGCTGGTATAAATGTGTTAATCAATGCACCTGTTTTAGTAGACGAAAGATATAATAAATAATCCCAATCATTCGGATCATGCAGTAAGTGCATTTGTTGTAAAATAACATCCGAAATATCAGGGTAGCACACCGTAATAATAGTATGTTTCTGTTTTAAGTGAGGGACTCCCGAAAGCAATAGAGGATTGCCCGAGACATCTTTGGCCGGAAGGGTATACGGTGTGTTAAATGTTTCTACATAGCGCGCAACTTCTTTGAGTGCCTTTGAAAGAGGATGGCCTTCTTGCACGTTTGGATCAATAGAAATTAACTTTTCGGCATCGTTATTGGCTTTATTGAAATGGCCGTTTTTATAAAAAACAATGCCAAGCATTTTTTGTTTGGTTCGGCGTAGAAATGAATGCACGCTTTCTTTGTAATGGTTGATTTCTTGATGTTTGGTATAGAGGGAATCTTTTAGTTTTTTTTCTTTATAAAGAAGAGTATGAACATTTCGATGGTGTAGGAGATTAATTACATTCCCCAAATAGGAGGCAAAGGCCCCCATAGCATCTTGCTCAGTATGGCTGATGCATTCATTCCGTGCTCCTGCTGCAATCGTGATGTATCCCACAAGCGCTTTATTGCTGTAAATTGGCAGGAAGACATCGGCTTTAATCTTTGAAGAAAGAAAATTGATCAGTATAGTGTTTGCTTGTGTGGGTTCATAGAAATTATTAAATGCAATTTCATCCAATACCAATAGTGAAACGGGTGGCCCTTCAAGAGGATTAAATAATTCGTCATGTTCAACAACAAAAGATTCCACGAGCTCATTGTAGGGGGACTGTGCAGATTTATCTTCTTGGGGATATTGCTCTCGAATAGTCAGGTGTACTGTATTGCCGGGTAAACCAAATGCTTCTTTGAAAAAGAGTTGGGTAATATGCGTAAATTCTTGCGTATTCGTTGCATTGCTTAATTCTCGTAATACATTTTTGAATTCACCGATTATGTGGGGCTTTTGTGCACCATGTACACGGGAAGTGGTGTTTAGGAAACGAACTTTCAATACCTTGTGCAAGCAATAATAGATTGCAAGTGCAAGCATCAAAGTAGATGTACTTACCACAAAGAGTAGTTGATTAATGGCTGTAAGCCACGTAGCGAGAATAAATTCTATGCAAAAGTAGGGAGTGATGAAAAAAAGCATGAAGAGACGTATTTGTTTTCGTAAAATTTTGGGGAGCTCTTTTTTTTGAGCATGTGACATGGCTACAAAGATGCCAATTAAAGAAAAAGAGCCAATTAAAAAAGGAACCATATAGCGCATTATAAAAGTTTCCGGTGTATTTCCCGCAAGGAGCGCTATCTCACGATCTGATCTCATCATGAAATCAAAAGGATGAAAAAAGGCGAGATAGGCAAAATACCCAGAGCACAGGAGTGTGATGCAGTTAGTTATATGATAGAGGAGATTGACCTTATATTGTGGTTGCGTTAATGCTTGTAGGAAAAGAGAAAGGGTTTGATATTGTATAATAAGTGCGGCCCATGCAATGCGTATAAAAAACATAAGTACAAAGTACGGCAGAGGAAGAAATAGAGATCGCATAAGCTTCATTAACCATGTCACATCACCTATTAAGGCACATGTAATAGAAACAAGAAGAAAAAGTAGTGGCTTTAGTACCACATTTTTCCGCCACATCACCGAAATAAACTGTATGATATATCCTATTTTAACGGTGATTGAAAAACATAAGACAGATAATAAAAAGTATGGACTTTGAAGGATGTTAGAGATAGAAATAATAAAATGTTCCATAATCTTATTTGATCCCAACTCATGTAATGGCTATACTATTGAGAGTTTTAAGTTATTTCACACAACGTAATCAAAGGGATCACATGGATGCACACATGATGTTGAATATAGTATACCATGTCGCAAAATTTTTGAATGACTTTTTATTTACTTTTGACTATCCCCCGGGTTCATAAGAAATCTCAAGGGAAAGTGTAAAATGCAATAAAAAAGCTACCCTTTAGTGGTAGCTTTTTTTATTCTCGACCCCAATAGGTGACCCCTCTACCGTTCGCCCTGAGCGTGTCGAAGGGTCTAAAAATTTTCACCAAAAAATTACATGAAAAGAAAATAAATATGAGGCTATATCCGTTTTTCTCATGTTTACTATATTCAGCTGTTCGATACCCTTCGACAAGCTCAGGGCGAACGGAGTGAGGGATGAGCGCAGCGTTTACTCCTGCCGTGTCCGTCGAAGCTTTTAGCGAAGACTGGAAACGCAGTGAAGGGTCAGGGCGAACGGGAGGGAAATAAAGCTTTTTTATTCTTCTAGATGGTATTGTTTACATCGACGATTTACCGATGAACGATTCACGCCAAGAAATGAAGCAATTTTGTTTTGATTTCTGAATTTATTCCACAACAGTGTCATAATTTTTTGATCCTTGAGCGCCTTTTTTCCAAGCCGTGCTGCTTGTACAAGCTCTGGATCAGAGACTTCGTAGGCAGGATCGAACTGCGTTTCATCATAAATATTACTTTGTTTTGATTTCTGAATAAGAATTTGCTGCACCTTGGTTTTCAATTCCTGTAAGCTTGCAGGCCGTTGATGAGCCAAGCGATACTTATCTTTTTCAGAAAGAGAGAGAAGGTTTTTATACGTCTGATTAACAATTGCTTGCTCGCTGAATCCTTCAGCTAGGATATTGAGCTCATTTTCAGGGAGCGTAAGCAATGATGGCATCTCAAGCGTGGTATGTTTTAATTCATTAAAGAGAGATTGAGAGAATTTTTTTTCACGAACGAGAACCGCAAGATCTTTATGGCTTGAACAAATAATTCTAACGTTACTGGGGATTTTATGCTCACTTTTAAATACTCTGAAAAAGCCATAGCGAATAAATTCTGCCAAATATTCCTGCGTTTCAAGATCAAGCAAATCTATATTTTGAACAAAAATGGTGCCAATATTATCCAGTTTTTCAAGAAGCGGCGATGCATTTTCTTTTGATATATCAAAGAGTGAGTTGATGCCAAAGAGCCGGATTGCTACATCAAAATTTTTAACTGGCTGGGCAAGCTCAATGATATGTAAGGTCTCTCGCAGGCTCACGTGATGCAGAAGCTCAACCATTTGCTTTAAATCCTGCTGAGGCATATTCAAGAGAGTTGCTTTTTTGCTCAAAGCGGTTTTTAAAAGTTCGATTTTAAAGTTTAAAAGAGTTTCACCTGATCCAGGAATGAGCTGATTGATCAATTTGCCCGGATTGGTGGTTTCTAGATACAAAAGATAATCCCAGTCAGATGGATCTTTGAGTATATCGATTTGCTTTTTTATAATATCGGTGACTTCAGGATAATAGACGCTGATAATAACGTTATTCTGTTCCAAGCTTGGCATCCCCGAAAGGACGAGCTTGTTGCCATCAGTATCTTTAGTGTGCACTGTTTGAGCAGATTTATAGGATGCCACCTGTTGCGCCAGCTGCTTAAGCGCCTTGGATGTGGGATGTCCTTCTTGTATATTCGGGTTGACCCCAATAAGTTCTTTAGCTGCTTGGTTGCCAAAGGTAAAGCGACGATTTTTATAAAAAATAATACCGATATCTTTATGTTTTTGATTGCGCAAGAATGAGCGAATACTTTCTTTGTATTGGCTGATTTCTTGATGCTTGGCGTAGAGTTCTTCTTGCAGATCTTTTTCTTGTTTGATCAATACGTCGAGATTTTTGTTTTGCATAAGGTTGATAATATTGCTCAAATAGCGCACGAAGATAAGCATTTCGTCATACTCAGTACTCGTGTAAAATGTATTGAGCCGCGCAAAGCGATCCACCACGATATAGGCAATCATCCTATTTTTTTCATAGATGGGAAGAAAAATATCAGCTTGTATGCCATCAAGAAAAGCAACCGCTCGAGCGGTTTCATTGGTAGATTCATAAAAATCACTAAACGCCAATTCGTCATACACCAATATGCCGTTCTTTTTAATAAATCTGCACATTTCCTTCGAATGCGTGCTCATAAATGCTTCAACGAGAGCAACGGTGGATCCATCTTCCTGTTGCGGCAGATAGGTCTGCTGCGCGGTGGAACGGATATGCAATTGCACTCTGTTATACGGAATGGTAAACGCTTCTTTAAAAAACCCTTGGGTGATGTGCGTGAGCTCTTGCATGCTGGTTACATGGCTAAACCGCTCCAAAATTGTTTTGAAATTTTCCATGAAATTTCTATCAATGGGCGATTGTACTTGTTGGCTTAAATTTAAAAAGCGCAATCCGAGCATTTTTTTAGAGCAATAGAATATGGCGATGGTAACAAGAATGGTGGAGACGCTTGCAGCAGCATAACCTGTGTTTAGCCAGCTTAAACGAATTGAGAAAATAAAAGGACTTATTTGAATGAGATCAAATATCCAAAAAGGGATTATCACCATTGATAAGAGCAGTTTTAATTGTTTCTGCAATAGTCGCGGGAGGGGAGAAGCTTGTAATTGCCATATTGCAGATATAAGTGAGGTTATTATAAGGGGATAATATGCATAAAAACTCGTCACTTTTTGAACCCAAAATTCGAGAATATATTTGTCTTCCATGTGTAGACGACCAATATCAATGAAGGCTATGGCAACAAAAAAGAATGCAAATAATAAGCTTATACCTAAAAATAATTTGTGGCGGAGTTTTAATTTAAAACCTTTGGTAGCGATACTTTCTATAAAAAGTCCGAAAAATTGGTATTGTAAAGTTACACAGGCCCATGACATTCTTCGGGAGAAAATAAAAAAAACATGATTGAAATCATAAAAAAAGATGTTTTTTATGAGGCCAAAGAAAAAATCAAACTCCTGAATCAAAGTACTTACTAAAATACCAACGAGAAAGAATAAAGATAAAGAAGAGCGAGAAGCGCTTGAACGTTTTAGTAAGAGCTATATTAAAAAAAATACTTTTAAAGCAAAAGAAATGAGAAATAAGCTAAATAAAAAAGAAGAAGATGAAAAAAATAG
>SDBS01002156.1_pt1 | contig 19788 bp, 17 predicted proteins | sample 2277091 | NCBI WGS metagenome assembly SDBS01 (sample SAMN10404972, study PRJNA504765) | marine sediment metagenome | isolation source: marine sediment core GS10_PC15, 163 cmbsf | place: Arctic Ocean: Southern Knipovich Ridge | collected 2010 | reverse complement strand
CGATAATTACCTCGCTCATAATAAATTCTGCCCAGCCAATAATAAGCTGAAGAAAAATCAGAATTGTATCTAACTGCTTGACGGTACTCGTATAGTGCCTCCTCAAATAACCCTTGTTCGTAAAGATTATATCCCGCTTCATAATGAGAATAGGCTTCTTTCCCGTATTTTATAGAATTTTCTACTTTAGTATAAAAATATTGAGCCCGCGGATAATAAGGGTCAATCTCCAACACTTTTTTCCAGGAAGAAAGAGAATTATTCAACCCACCAATTTCATAAAATACCCGGCCTAACCAATAGTGTGCTTCGATCATTTTTGGGTCAACCTCGACCGCTTTCTGTAAATACATGATACAGCCATCATAATCTTCCCTTTGATAAGCTGCATACCCCAACCGATAATAAGCAAAAGCTAATTTCTGTTCAGCTTCCGGAGAAATTACTTCCTTTTTTTGAATAAGTTCAATATATTTCCCCCATTCTCTTGCTTCTCGATAATACCAATTAGTATATTGGTAAATCTGGGCAAGGCGATAATGAGCTTCTATAAAATCAGGGTCTGCTTCAATAGCTTTTTCACCAAAATCGATCGCTTCAACCCATAGTTCTTTATTGGGATAATTAACTCCCTGATAAGTTTTAATTGCCTCATCCATCTTGTTTATAGCCATCTTTAGGTAATCAGATGCTTCTTGAGAAAAAGTTTCCCAGGCAGTTTCACCTTGACCGGATGCAAAGCTAAAGCTAAACACTGATAACGATCCACAAATAATTACACATAACATTAAAAACATTTTTAAATATTTCTTTTTCATATTTATTCCCTCCTTTTAATCTTTATTCTAATTATACATCATTATATCTTAATTCTACATTTTTTATAAATATCCTTCTTAATTTTGAAATTAAAAAAATATTTCATTTTATGAAAGAAAATTATTCTGGTTGGCGTATTAGAATATGGGAACTTTTAATAAACAAAATTTACTATATTCTATTTAATAGATTATAGTAAATTATAAATGAAAGACAAAACATGATAAGAAGATTTAGAAAATATATTACGCTGCTTGCAATAATCTTTATTTTAGCAGCTTTTAGTTCAATATCTATCTACGCCTGGGACAACTGTCCCCTTGGCATAGAAGATGACCATTATCCGGGAGAATGCAAAAGATATATTGATACTGACGGTGATGGTATTTGCGACCTCTCTCAACCGGCGCCTGAAGACCGTGATATAAGTATACCCTTAAATGAAGAAAATATAAAAGGGAAGGTAAGCGATATCAATGATAGTAAATATTCTGAAGGAATTGACGAGAAAATTACGGGGAGATTTTTTATTGCCGAAGCGGCTTCTACTGAAAAAACAATCTCCGATTCTCCATCTCCTAAAAGGAAATCACTACCTGATTATAATTTTTTAGAAATTTTTTTGATATCTCTGCTGATATATTTTGGCGGCAAATTCCTGGCTCGAAAATTAGATATAAATTTGTGCAAAGAAAAGAAATTCTGGAATGTTTTCTTGTTAATTAGTTTTGCTGGTTCAGCCGGAACGGGAATGATTCTGGTATTTATTAGAGATTACGATTGGTTTAGAGCCATTAATTTTAACTTTTTATTCTGGCATGTAGAATTTTCTATATGTTATGACTCTATTAGGTATATTTCATGCTTTCTGGCATTTAAAATATTATCTGTCAATATTTAAAAAGAAGAGGGGAAATAATATTTGCAACTCTTAAAAAGTGGAAAGAATTAAAAAATTATGGCTATAAGCCCGGAGTGTATTAATAAAACTGATGAACAGATAGTAGCACTGACTTTGAAAAATCAGGACTACTATCTGTGTCTGATGAAGCGTTACGAAACTAAACTTCTGAATTATATTTTAAAAATATCTAATATAAGCAGAGAAGATGCAGAAGATATCCTGCAGGAAGTATTTGTTAAGGCTTACCAAAACTTAAATGATTTTGAATTAAATTTTAAATTTTCTAACTGGATATACAGCATTGCTCATAATGCTACTATTAGTGCTTTTAGAAAGAAACAAGTGCGTCCCCAAACAGTTTCCTGGGAAGATAAAGATTTAAATAACATATTGAAATCTACTTTAGCCGTAGAGGATGCAAGTCTTCAAAAATTAACTTATAAACAGATTTTAAAAATAATTAATCAGCTGCCTTTAAAATACAAAGATGTGTTAATTTTAAAGTTTGTGGAAGGAAAGGATTATCGGGAGATAAGCGATATTTTACACAAACCGATGGGTACCACAGCTACTCTGATAAACTGGGCTAAAAAATCTCTTAAACAGGAATTAAAAAAGGAGGATATTAAACTCTAAAAATTATGAAAAATATAAGCAATGAGGTTCTTAAAAAAATAAAAGATAATAATATTAAACCGAAACCCCGCTGGTTTTTTATAACTAAAAATTATTTTATCTGGTCGATATTCGGAATTTCGATAATCTTGGGTAGTTTTGCCTTTAGTATGGTTCTGTTTATCATCAAACAACTTGATTGGGATATCTATCACTATATAGGAGATAGTTTTCTAAAAACTGTGTTTATAAGTTTGCCCTACTTCTGGCTAATATTTCTAATACTATTTACGGGAGTGGCATATTATAATTTTATTCATACCAAAAGAGGTTATCGATTTAAGTTTGTTTCAATTCTTTTAATCAGTTTGGTAATTAGCATTACTTTGGGAACCGGCCTTTATTTTAATGGCTTTAGTGAAAGATTAGAAAATGTCTTTTTGAAAAAAATTCCCTATTACAACAGATTAGTTTATTCCTGTGAAGAACAATGGATGCAGCCTAAAAGAGGGCTTTTAGCGGGGACAATTATAGAAATAGGACTTCCTGAAAATAGTTTTATTCTTAGAGATTTAGAAAATACCCGCTGGAAAATCGAAGCTGGAAAAGCTATCTGGAAAGGAAAAATAGAGCCTGAAATCGATTTAAAAATAAAACTTATTGGCAGGCTAATAGATGATAATAATTTTGAAGTAATGGAAATCAGGCCCTGGCAACAAGGTCAGGGAAGGTTTGCGAAGGGAGAAAATCGGTAATATTTTACTTTCCGGATTACTTTTCCTTAAAATTTGAAGATTATTGATTATCTAATCCTATGTTTAAATCTAACTCTCCACCGTTTTTTAAAGCATTAAGTAGGTTATCTTTTATTTCGTTAAATTGAGTACTATGCCGGGAATCAACTGAAGAAGCAGCCGGAAGTTCAAGTTTTAAGAAATCTACCTTTCCTCCATTTTTACTGATAGAAAAATCTAAATGTGGGCCTGTAGACAAACCAGTAGATCCTACATAACCTATGATCTCACCCTGCTTTACCTTCTGGCCATTTTTTAACCCTTTGGCAAAACCGGAAAGATGGCCGTAAGCGCTTATATAATTATTGGGATGGCGAATTTTAATATAATTTCCGTAACCACCATCCCAACCCGCATAAATTACCGTCCCATCTCCGATAGTGGAAATTGGAGTCCCGGTTGGAGCAGCATAATCGATAGCCAGATGAGGACGCCAAATTCTCAAGATTGGATGTAAACGGTTTTTAGAAAAATAAGAACTAATATATTTATAGTTTAAGGGAGCTCGCAGGAAAGCTTTCCTTAACGATTTTCCTTCTTCGGTATAATAATCTATATGCCCATCAGGGTCTTTAAATAGAATGGCAGTATGTCTACTCAGAAGTTCCCCTTCGTATTCGGCAGCAAGTACCTCTCCCCAGCGATAAAAATCTCCTCTATGCTGTTTTTCTACCAAAATATTAAAGGTATCTCCCTCCCGACATTCGGTAAGAAAGTCGATCTGCCAGGCAAATATCTCTGCTAATTGGAGAGCTAATTGCGGCGAATCTGCACTTTCCATCATAGATTCATAGAGAGAATATTCAATCTTTCCTTCAAGCCGAACAACTTCTGTATAGACTTCTTCTTTGGTTACTTTTAAATCTTCTGAATCAGAGGTAGGAATATCTATACTGTAAATATCAATGGGATTGGGCTTATAAGTAAATTCTGTTACTTTTCCTTCCGGATTATACTTTAAAGAATATTCACTGCCAATCGGAAGATAGTTAAAATCTACTACTGATTTAACTTTTTCTTGTAAACTGAGTATCTCAGCTGCGGAAATCCCTTCTTTAATTAAGGATTCATAAAGGGTATCACCAGCCTGTAAATTAACATCAATGGTAATTACTTCTTCCTCTTCTTCGTTCTCTTTCTCTATTTCCTCTATTTCTTCCCGTAGAGATATTTCTCCTGAAACTACTTCAGGAACATCTTCCTCCTCCTCTACAACCTCTGATTTTAAAATTTCTTCTGAAACAGGAAGGGCATCGCTGCTTTGTTTTGCGGAAAACAGTGGAAGAATCTTAAAATAAAATGTTCCCACAGCTAACAATAGAATAAATAGTCCACCAATAATCATTTTTATTTTTTTTGCTCTTCTTTTTTTGTATGAAGAAGTATGGTGATGAGAATGATAGTAATATTTTTTCTTTTCCAAGATCTCTAATATCCTTTACAATTAAATTAATCGTTAATTAGTTAGCTAGTTAACTGGTTTATTGGTTAATTTGTTTAGTATTAATTTTTCAATATACTCATTCCTCAACCAAATAACCGGGTAACCAACTAACCAGATAATTAATTATATACTTATAGAGTACTTTTTAATTCACTTATATAACAATCATATACTCTATTATTAAAGCATACAAATACAATTTTTTCTACAAAATTATTTCTCTTTAAAAAATTTATAGCTTCGGTGATAGCGATTTTGGTGGCGCGCTCCAGGGGAAACCGGTATGCCCCAGTGCTTATTGAAGGAAAACTCACTGTTTTGAGCTGGTGTTTTTCTATTAAGGCAAAACAGCTCTGATAACATTGAGCAAGATGCTCATCTTCTTTGTAATTGCCGCCTCTCCAGACAGGGCCTACAGTATGAACCACCCATTTAGCCGCTAATCGATAACCTCGAGTTATCTTCGCTTGCCCGGTTGGGCATCCTTTTAGCTTACGGCATTCTTCTAAAAGCTCTGGGCCAGCTGCACGGTGAATAGCCCCATCTACTCCCCCGCCGCCAAGAAGCGAATTATTGGCTGCATTAACTATGGCATCTACCTTTTGTTTAGTTATATCACCTTGCACAACCTCAATTCTTTCAGGCATATTGCTCTACTCCTTTTCGTTTTTTATATTTTATATAAGTATTATTAAAATACCTATCTGTCATGGAAGCAATATAGTCTACTACCACCTGTTCAGGCAAACAACTATTTACGTAATCTGCTCCCTTCTTTTCCCCTCTATTGAAAACCCATTCTTTAAATATTAGAGATTCTTCCTCGCCCCGATTAAGATCACTTAGAAATTTTTCAAAAAGAAATTTAAAGGCGGCTTTCAATTTCGTTTTTTTCCCTTTGAGTTTAGGGCTTTTATATATCCTTTCGGTATTAAATTGTTTCAATTCAAAAACTCTCTCAGCAATATTAGATGAATAAATTATCTCATCACGATTGTAAGAATTAATTATGATATCAGTTACCAGGGAGTTTATAATGTCTGTATTGCTTTCCCCCAAATCTTCCTTAATTCCTTCCGGTAATTCTTCTTTTTTCAAAATACCTACCCTTATTGCATCTTCGAAATCTTGCCCTACATAGGAGATAGCATCTGACATTCTTACCACGCATCCTTCTAAGGTTGCTGGCACTGTAAAAACTTGTTCTCCTTGAGATTTTTTCCGGTAATAATTTATTAAATCAGCTTCGGTTTTATTTCGATCCGGTTTTAGATATTTCTCGTTAATCTCACCATCATGAGAGAGAATTCCATCTCTTACTTGAAAAGTCAAATTCATCCCTTTGCAGGCGTCGGCAAGTTTATCAACTATTCTAAGACTATGGACATTATGAAAGAATAGGTCAATATCCTTCTCCTGGCAAATTTCTTGAAGAATCTCCTCTCCATCATGGCCAAAGGGAGTATGCCCTAAATCATGTCCAAGGGCGATTGCCTCTATAAGATCAAGATTTAATTTTAAAGCTTTCCCTATGGTACGGGCTATTTGAGAAACTTGTAAAGTGTGGATGCTCCGATTAGACAACTGTTCGTCAAAACTTGCGGCAGAATATATAACCTGAGTCTTCCCTATGTATCTGCGAAATGAACCGCTGTACAATATATGATCTCGGTCTCTTGAATAAGGACCTCTAAAGGGGTGAGATGTTTTGCGCTCCCTTCTGGCTTCACAATTTTTCGCAGCATAAGGAGAGAGGTATTTATCTTCAAAATCAAGGATTTCTTTTTTAAAACTCTCTTCGTTCATGGTTCTTCCTCCAGAATAAGAAGATAGGATTTAAAGATATGTTTAAATTTAATGATAGGCTGGTATGATTTATTCTATAAAATTATAGAGGATTCTGCAAGTTTTTTAATTTCTATCCCTTCACTGACCCGGCTAAGATTCCTTTTACAAAGTAACGTTGTAACCCTAAAAAGAGAGCTAAGGGAAGAATCATAGAGACAAAGGCAGCAGCAGTAAGCAGTTCCCAATCCTGACCATAAGAACCGACTAATGCGCTTATACGTACAGTAAGGGGTGCAACATCAGGCGTTCCCCCTAAATAGACCAGGGCTACTAAAAGATCATTCCAAACCCACAAAAACTGAAAAATAGTAACAGAGGCAAGAGCAGGTAAAGATAGTGGTATTACCATTCTGGTGAATATTTGAAAAGGAGTTGCACCATCTATAGAAGAAGAATCAAATAATTCACTTGGTAATCCGGATATAAAATTATACATTAAATAAATTATTAGAGGAAGTCCATATCCAGTATGGGCTAACCATATCCCGGGAAAAGTACCGGCTATTCCCAATTTATTAAAAATTCGTAAGACCGGTATCAAAGTCATTTGTAGAGGAACTACTAATAAACCAACTAAAATTACAAATAAAACTCTTCGCCCAGGGAAGTCCATCCAGGCAAAAGCGTAAGCTGCAAAAGAAGCAATTAATATAGGGATAATGGTAGCAGGTATAGTAATAAATAAAGTATTCAGAAAGGCCTTACCTATACCAATTTTAACAATAACTTCTTGATAGTTTTCCAGAGTATAACGGGTAAAGTTAAAAGGGTGTTCAAATACAGTCCACCAGCCGGATGCTGCTACGTCGGCAGAAGATCGAAAAGAAGTTATCAATAGACCAACGCTTGGCAGTATCCAGATAAAAGCTACTATAATGATTACTAAATGAAGCGGTCCATGTGAAAATATCGAAATTGATTTTTTTATCACCTTATTGCCTCCTGTTCCCTGAACCGCTGAATATTAATAACTATCATAGGAATAATAAGCATTAACAATATAACTGCAATTGCACTTGCCCGGCCATAATTTCTAAAAATAAACATCTCTTTATACATCCGATTGGCAACGACCTCGGTATTGAAATTTCCATTAGTCATTACATAGACAATATCAAATACTTTAAGAACATTAATAGTCATAGTGGTAGCTACTACTGCAAGGGTGGGTTTCATCAAAGGCAAAATAATTTTCCAAAATATTCTAAATTCGGTGGCACCGTCTACCCGAGCTGCTTCTAATAGTTCCCGGGGTATACCCTTATAACTCGCTGATAATATTACCATACAGAATCCAGTCCATATCCATACCCCTACCATAATTAAACAAAAATTATTAAGCCAGGGTCTGATAATTAACCAGGGTAAGGGCTCTAACTGAAAAAATGAACGAATTGCGTTAAGAATACCAGTTTGAGCAGCAGAAGCCGGCCTATAAGCATAAACAAATTTCCAAATTACACCCGCGCCCACGAAGGAAATCGCCATGGGCATAAATATCAACGATTTTACAATCGATTCATATTTAACTCGATCTGCCAATACTGCTATAATTAATCCTAAAGATACCGTCAAGGGAACAAACAGTATTACCCATAAAGCATTATTTCGAAAAGAATTAAGCATAATCTCGTTGGTAAAACTATAGAGATAATTTTTAATGCCTATAAATATTTCCGAATTATAGTTGAAAAAGGAAATATATATTGTGTTAATTGAAGGATAGACTAAAAAAAAGAATAAGAGAAATGCTGCCGGAGATATATACAACCATGGGGTAATTTTTTTTGTATGTATCACAAACTTCTTTCCTTTCTAAACATCATTATAACAAATATTTTACTGTAATCGTAGGCTGGATTTATATTTAAACAAACCCAGCCTACGAAAGTAAAAATATTATCGGTTTATCCTATTGCCGATAAGCATCTAAAGCAGTGGTTTCTATAGTCATAAGTACTCTGTTCAGGGGTACACCGCTTACATAGTCTAATATTCCAGTCCAGAAGGAACCACTTCCTACTGCACCAGGCATTAAGTCAGAACCATCAAAACGGAAAGTTGAAGCATTAGCTAACATTTCAGCAAATTTACGGGTCAAATCATCAGGATAGACAGCAGGATCTACTCGTTTATTGGCAGAGAGTTTTCCTAACTCACCAACCCATATTTCTTGAGCTTCCGGGGAAACAACGTATTTCATAAAGGCCCTTGCGTCAGGAGTATCGTTGAACATTGCAAACATATCCGCCGCTCCCAAAGCAGGAGTTCCGTATTGAGGGTCAATTGGCGGGAAGGTGAAGACATCAAAATCTTCTCCCGGAACTAAATTTGGGAAATGGTCAAGTATAAAGCTCTTAATAAAAGTGGCTTGTTTATGCATATAGGCATTTGGCGGAGTAGTAAACAGAGCGTCTGGTGAGTCACCAAAATTAATAGTAAGCACTGCATTGGGGCCGCCATAGACATACTTCTCGTTTAAAGCAATCTGGCCAAATAGTTCAAAAGCCCTTTGTACCCGTTTGTCAAGCCAGGAAATTCCATGGGAAACCCATAAATCATATACTTCAGGCTCTACGGTACGGAGCATAATATCTTCAATCCAATCTGTCCCGGCCCATCCACTGGCACCACCACTTTCAAGACCAATAGCCCAGGGGGTATTACCGTCTGATACCATTTTATCGGAAAGAGCGATCATCTCTTCCCAGGTAGTAGGTACGGTATAACCAGCAGCTGCAAAGGCTTTAGGGCTATACCAGACTAAACTTTTTAAGTCAGCAGAGATAAATACACCATTAAGTTTACCTTTATAACTTCCTAAATCAATCCAGGCTGAGGAGTAGTCGCTCTTTAAAGTATCCATATCCATAAAGGTACTTAAATCTACTAATTTCCCAGCTTTGGCAAATTCTACCATCGCTCCCGGATTAGGTAATGTGGAAATATCAGGTGGATTACCGGCTTCCACTCGAGTAATTAGTACTGCCGGATCTCGAGAACCGGCTAACACCACATCAATATCATTTGCATCCTCAAAAGGTTTCACCATTTTATCAAATGCTTCTAATTCTGCTCCTGCCCAGGCACCATAGACATTTAATACTTTAGTTGCTGCGAATGCCCCTGTAGAAAACATTCCTATTAACAATACTGCCAATATCACAAAACTAATTTTCTTTAACATTTTTTCCTCCTTTATTTTTTAAAAAAATACTTTTCTTAATTTCTCTTTTTTCTAATGCACAACACCTCCTCTTAAATTAGTCGTTAGTAAATAATCTAGCGTAGAGCGTACAGCGTTTAGCGTATAGTTTTGTAATTATAATTCTTATCTTTTATAATTTATAACTTTATTCCTCTTTACCTTTAACCTCTTCTTCAAAGAGAAAGGATAATAAAAATACTGTATATATTCATAGATTTTTTGTAGGTGGCGGATTCATCCGCCCCGAGTTATTTGGTATTTTTAACGGGTTCGATAAATCAAACCCCTACCTCCTAAACATCCTCTGCTAATAATCTTCTGACTCCTGAATTCTGGCTCCTGACTTCTTCTTTGCGAGATGCGATTCACGAGATACAAGATACTTATTTGTTATTTCGCTTTCACTTACCGCCCGCACCTATACGCTACCCGCTAAACGCTCCACGCTATCTTTCTATCCGCTGTACGTTGTACGCTCTACGCTAGTTTTTCACCAATGAAAGGCGGATTTAATAGCGACTTTTCCTTTGGATTTAAATATAGGGGTTTTAAAAACTTCACTTAACACTAACTCAGCAGCTCCAATGATCCACCCCTCCTCTCCGGGTTTGAGAGAAACAATTTTAATTTCCTTTTTGTAAGGAAAATTATCCCTAATTACTTTTCGCATAGTTGGAAAAATTAATTCGCCGGCTTTGACTCCTTCTCCGCCTACTACAATTAATTCAGGGTCAAAAAGAGAAATAAGGCTAACTATTCCCATGGCTAAATTTTTCCCTACTTCTTGAAAAATATTCTTGGAGATAATATCCCCTTTCCGGGCAGCCTCAAGAACTGTATCAACCGAGATAGAATCTAAATCCTCTCCTTCTTTTATAAAATCTTTTATTATAGTATCCTGCTGGGTAGATAAAGCTTCTTTAATTTTATTGATAATAAATTGATCTGAAGAAAAAGTTTCCAAACAACCTCTTTTTCCGCAATAACACAATGGACCATCTTTGTCTACAATTATATGGCCAAAATCTCCGGCTCCGCCATAGCTTCCGTGATATATATCCCCTTTAATTACTATTCCGGCTCCCACACCTTTTCCGATAGTAATGCAAATAAAATTATTTATTTTTTTACCTACTCCAAAACGTTTTTCTGCTAAGGTTAGTATGTTTACATCTTTATCTACAAATACAGGAAAATCAAATTCTTTTTCGAGTAATTCTTTAAACCTTATTTTTTTCCATCCTAATATCTTAGAAAATACTAAAGTACCTTCTTTCTGGTTCACTAACCCGGAAACACCTATTCCGCAGCCAACTATTTTTTCTTCTTTAACATGATTTTTACTAATCAAATCTCGTATTGCTCTTATTAAAACCTCGAGCACTACCTTCTCACTGCTTTTAACCGGACTGGGAATAAAATGCTGGTCTAAAATCTCTGACTTCATATTAACTAATCCGATAATAATTCCGTCTAGGCCAATTTTTATTCCCAGAACAAATCTATCTTTGCAATTAAATTCAAGCAGAATTGCTCTTCTCCCTCCGCTGGATTCTTCTTCTCCTGTTTCATAGATAAGCTCTCTCTTAATTAAATCTGCAACAATATTAGAAACGGTAGATAATCCCAGATCAGTAATCTCAGAGATTCTGGTCCGGGAAACGGGTCCGTAATTTAGAATTGTATTAATTACAAGGGCTCTATTTAATTCTTTAATTAATTGCTTATTGCCGAGACGAATATTATCCATAATATTTAAATATTTTTACCATTTATCCTGACATATTATTTTTTTTAAATATTTTTTAGATACTTTCTTCACTGAAGCAAGTATCTTATTTTATTATTCTACACCTTGTATAAAAAATCCTTCTTTTTTTGAAATATTTTTTCAATTTTTTTTAAAACCGAAAAAATAAGGAGTAAATTAGGAGCTATTGACTTAATTTGTATCTAAAAATTACTTATTTTAATTTTCGATATTTATTTTAAAGATTATTAAATAAATTTAAATAGTCTTTTAGCAGGCGGGTAATTAAAAAATTCTTTCTAACATATTCCTTTCCTGAAGTACCCATCTTATTTGCAATTTCTGAATCTTTTAAAAGATGTATAACTCTTTCAGCACATTCAGAAATATCACCAACTAAAAATCCTGTGCGACGGTTATCTACTTGTAAAGGAATACCGCCTACATTTGCCGCTACCACAGGTTTCCCCTTCCATAATGCCTCGGTAATCACCAAACCGAACCCTTCTCTTAAGGATTTCTGAATAATTACATCTGAAGCTCTCTGAAAGGCATTAACCTCTAAATTCCCTACCCCATTTAAATTAGACAGAAGATGTATATCGTAATCTTCACCTGCGTGTCGGGCAGTTTTTTCGTAATACTCCCAACCTTCCGGATCATCATTAGCCATAGAAGCGATAAGGACCAATTGTACGTCTTTTATCTCTTTCTTTACTATCCGGTACATATCGATAACCCCTAAAGGATCTTTCCAAGGGTCGAATCTGGAAACCTGAGTTATAATTGGCCTATTTAGATCTAGTTTATATCTTGTTACTATATTTTCAATCTCTTCCTGATCTAAATCCATATTCTTAGGGCTTAAGGGATCGATAGCTGGAGGAATTATGGCAATATTTTTTAATTTAAGGTCATCTTTTACATACTCTTTTAAAGTAAATATAGCAGCATCATGTTTTTCTATAAAAGGTCTGATAAATTGCCAAATTTTTTCCTGAGCGCTTGTAGGGTCAATATGAAACCGCCAAATCCATTTTCCTTTCTTCTCTTGCCGATAATTCAATATTGCCACTGGCTGAGGGTCGTGAATTACTATAAAATCATATTCACCTTCGAATAATTTTTCATTTAGTTGATTATTTTTTAAAAATATTTCTTTCATCTTTTTGGTAAATGGGGCATCCATACCCTGCAAGCCATTATGCATACTCTTGGTTACATTGAAAAAATCATCTGAACCTTTTATCACCTGCCATTCAGCCTCTATCCCTACATCTTTCATTAAAGGAACTAGGGCAGATAAAATCTCTGCTACTCCCCCTCCAAATGAGGTAGCATTTATATGTACTACCTTTTTCCCTTTTAGAGGCAGAGCCAGTTTCTTAATGCTTTCAATTTCCTTCTTTCCTATAATATCGACATAATCGTTAAGTGATTTCCCCTCTGTTTTGACAATTTCTAACATATTTTTTTAACTCCTTTGCGTAAAAATTGATTCATGTTTCATATCATTTGATATATTACATGTAAGAAAGCAATCGGACATTTAGCACAATTCGGATTCCTGCTGGTACATATAGTTTTACCGAGCATCACAATCTGAGCATGAAATTCGTTAAATAATTTCACATCTCTATCTAAATTTTTAATGAAAAATTCCTGTATTTCATAGTATGTAGAATCTTTTGAAATCAATTTGTGACGGGAAAATATTCTTCTTGTGTAAGCATCAACTACAAAAAATGGTTTCCTTCCGGCATACAATAATACGCTATCTGCTGTTTCAGGCCCAATTCCATTTACGTTCAATAATTTTTTTCTTAACTCTCCGCCATCACCTGAAAACATTTTTTCAGTAGAACCTTCAAAGTCCTCTATAAAAAAAGTTACAAAATTTTTTAATCTTCGTGCTTTAATATTATAATAACCGGAAGGTTTTATCAATTGCGCTAATTCTTCTTGATTTATAGTATAAAGTTTTAGAGGCTTCAACAAATTTTCTTTTTTTAAATTATTAATGGCTTTTTCTACATTATTCCAGGAAGTATTTTGAGTAAGAATTGCACCCACCATTACCTCAAAAGGAGTATCCCCCGGCCACCAGTTCAAAGGCCCAAAATAATCGTGTAAACTGTTGTAAATTTTTAATAAAATATCTCTTTTTTGCATCTTTACCTAATTATTCTTAAATTTACCAATTAATTAGTCGATATTGAATACTATCTTATTCTTCTGTATTCTTTCTTCTCTTTTCCAAACTAATTAACCAAGTAACCAGCTAACCAACTAACTAATTCTATCCGATATACGCCCCTACTTCTTTCTCTAAACTTGTAACTCGCAACTTGTAACTTGTAACTTGTAACTTGCATTTTAACTGGTAAACTGGTTAACCGGATAACTGGATAACTAATATCCTATCCGCTAAACGCTAATATACAAGATACGAATTAGGCTCCTATCTTCTTCCTTTTTTACTATTTACTGACGACTATTCACTACTCACTAACGACTATTAAAATTCTCCCTTATGGGCATTTTCTAAAAATTTACAAATTAATTTGATAGAATTTTCAATGTCCTCTTTATGGCACATCTCTACCACTGAATGAATATATCTGGTAGGAATAGAAAGAGTGCAGGCAGGTACTCCTGATTTGTTCCTTTGAATTGCTCCGGCATCAGTACCTCCTCCCAGCAATATATCGGTCTGGTATTTAATTTTATTTTCTTCCGCTATTTTTCTTAAAAAATCAACTAATTTTTTATTAGAAATAGTATGAGAATCCATCAAAGATATGGCTGTCCCTTCACCTAAAGTAGTAGCCCTTTCTTCTTCCTTGGTTCCCGGAATATCTGAGGCAATAGTAACATCAAGGGCAATGCCAACATCAGGCTCAACGGAAAAAGAAGACACAATTGCCCCTCGGCACCCTACTTCTTCTTGAACAGTTGCCACGGCGTATATATCGACATAACAATCTTTAATTCTTTTTAATGCCTCAATCATAACATATACTCCGGCTCTGTCATCAAGTGCCTTGGCGGTTATTATTTTGTTATCCAATTCCATAAAATTCCTGTCTAAAGTAACAAAATCTCCCGGCCTTACTATCTTAGAAACTTTATCTTTTTTCATGCCTACATCAATGAAAAGATCTTTAATTTTAGGTAATTTTTTTCTCTCTTCCTCACTTAAAATATGAATTGGCTTAGTGCCAATTACTCCCCCGATATCTTTCGTTCCATGAACCACTACTCTTTGGGCTATGAGAGTTTTAGGGTCAAAACCCCCAACCGGAGCAAACCTTATAAAACCTTCTTTGTCAATAAAACTGACCATAAAACCAATCTCGTCCATATGTGCCGCAATCATCACTTTTTTAGGAGCAGGCATACCTGATAATTTTTTAGCTTTCTTTATACCAATAACGTTCCCTAATTTATCTATTTTTACCTCGTCGGTTACTTTTTTCAATTCTTCCTTAATAACTTTCTGAATCCTCTCCTCATAACCTGCAATTCCCGGTGTCTCACATAATTTTTTCAGTAATTTCAATTTTTTTCTCCTCCCTTTATTTATTAAATTAGAAGTTGATTACACAGATTTTAATTAGATTACACTGATTAATATACAAAAATCTCTTATCCTTATTTTAAAACCTACGCTTTTTACTAATCTGAACTATAAGATATGTATTTTTAATTATTTTGTATCAAGTGCCTCTTCAAATATTTTCTTTTTTTTATTTTGGAAAATGTAAACTAAAATAAGAAAAGTAATTATACCAAGGCTATTGGCCAGAATATCACCAAAAGAAAATTCTCTTTCCGGAATAAAATACTGGTAAATTTCATTAAATATTCCATAAGAAACAGATAAGGTCAAGGCTAAAAAATATTGAATGAATTTTAATGACAGCATCTTATCACATAAAGTTAGCAGGCAGAGAAAAGTATGAACGCCGTAAATAACAAAGTGCATTACTTTGTCCTGACCATAAAAATATTGTCCTACTCCAACATCCGGTCGAGAAGAAAAAACAAAAATCACCACAGAATAAACTATTAACAGCATCCAAAAAAATATTTTTCTTCCCAAACCATCACCCATTTCTATATGTTTTATTATTTGGCAAACAAAACTTTCTCGGCAGCTCCTATTCCTGAACCCAGTTCAAAATCGTAATTAAGTTCAGATAGAGTTTTTTCGATAATACTCATTGTTGCAACTACTTCATTTTCGGTTATGTTGCCCATATGCCCTATACGGAATAGCTTGCCCGCTAATACACCTTTGCCTGCAGATACTAAAACGCCGTTCTCATACAGTTTTTCCCTGAAAGCCAAATCCTCAATTCCCGAAGGATATAACACGGTTGATACAGTATTTGCCCTTATTTCTTTTGGAGGAAGTATTTTAAATCCTATTTTTTCTAAGCCTGCTTGGAAAGCCAGGGCAAATCTCCTATGCCTTCTAAATCTTTCTTCTAAACCTTCGCTTAATATAATCTTTAGACCTTGATGAAGAGCATTAACCATATTTACTGCATGAGTAGAAAAATATCCACTACCCGGTTCGCGCATAACAGACAGCCATCGATTAATGTCCATGTAATAAGAAGAAATATTTCCTAATGCATTTCTTCTCTCTAAAGCTTTTTCGCTGAATGCTAAATTAGCTAATCCTGGAGGAACACCAATCGCTTTTTGGTTTCCTGCAAAAATAATATCAACACCCCAATCATCCATACGTTCTTCAATTCCTCCGGTAGCACAAACTGCGTCCACAATAAATAAGGTTTCAGGGAATCTTTTTATAACCTCTGCTATCTCTTCTAAAGGAGCACAAACTCCGGTAGAAGTATCTACATGAGTCACTGTTATCGCATCAAACTTCTTTTCTTTTAATTTCCGGGCAATCTCTTCTACTTCCACAATCTTGCCCCACTCGGAAGCTAAAACTTCTACCTCTATACCGTAACCTCTGGCAATTTCTACAAATCTATTTCCAAAGTAACCGTGAGAAACCACCAATAAACGATCACCTTTTTTTAGGGAATTAACTAAAGCAGTTTCCATGGCCATAGTTCCAGTTCCAGGAATAGTAAAAGGTTGACCTTTTTCAGTCATAACAACAGCCTTTAAATTCTTTAAAGTTTCCTTTAAGGTTTTCACCAATTCAGGGTCTAAATGGGAAACTGTCTCTTTGCTCAATGCATCCAGAATAGACTGGTCAACAGGAGTAGGTCCGGGAATCATCATTAATTTTTTTTTCACAACTAATCTTTCCTTTCTTTATTAAATTATTTTTAAGGATTGAAAATAAAATTTATTTCATATATGTGTATGGTAATTTTTATTCCTTATTTTGTCAAATAGATATTATCCCATCTCTAAATATGGGAACAATATGAAATAAATCCAATTGGGAACAGAATTTTAAATCTTCACCCGAACCGATACTCTCTAAATATCGACCATGTTGAGATTTTCGTAATATCTCCAGGATATTATTACCAAACTTTAGATAGAGTAGCTGAGCTGTTAAATTAGCATCTACTTCCCGACAGGCAACAAGAAAAACATCCCTTAAAGAATTAATCATCATACCAGCGCAGGCAGTATCTTCTAAACAAAATTTACCTTCCTTTCCTGCGCAGATTATTAAAATATCTCCCGTGTAATTAGTGCAATAATCACAAACCGCTTGTAAATTTAGAAAACTTCCAATAATTATCCGGTGAGCACCCTTAACCATTTCAAATGTTTTTACTCCATTGGTGGTTGAAAAGATAATTGTTTTATCTTTGACTGCTTCTCTCTTATATTCTCTCGGTGAATTGCCTAAATCAAAACCCTCTATCTTTTTTCCTTCTCTTTCTCCTCCCAATAGTACCCTTTCTTTTTCAAATTCCTGCGCTTTTTTCTTAGCTTTATCCGGAGATAAAATGGGAATAAAACCCCGGCATCCATTAGCCAAAGCAGTGACTATAGTGCTGGAAGCCCTTAAAACATCAATTATTATTACAAGTTTGCCTGCTAATTTAATATTTTTTATCTCTTCCGGAATAAATAAAGTTTCTAAATTATTCATCTATTATTCTAACCTACTCTCTAATTAAGCTCCAAATTTCTGTAATTTTAAGGCATTAGCCATCATTAAAGGAAGGACATTCACTGCCGGAAATCTTCCCAGTCCTCCCTTAACACATTCTTTTTCATTAAACTGTTTTACTTCATCTACTCTGATATATTTAGAAAACAACATAAAAGGATTCGGGTGCCAGCTATGTCCTTTCATTAAAGCGGGCGTAGAATGGTCACCGGTAACTACCAATACATCCGGCTTTAAGGCCAGCACTTCGGGAATATATTTATCTACCTCTTCAATTATTTCGACCTTCTTTTTAAAGTTTCCATCTTCTCCATAACTATCAGTCTTTTTTATATGCAGATAAAAGAAATCATGTTTCTGATAATTTTCCTTTAATGTCTTAAATTCTCCCCCCATTGTTTCCCCTGCTTCCAATATTTCCATTCCCACTAATTTTGCCAATCCCTTATACATCGGATAAGTGGCTATGGCAGCAGGAGACAATTTAAACAATTCGCCCATGGTAGGCAAACCAGGGTGTTTGGCAAATCCCCTCAGCAAAACAGCATTTGCCGGAGAATGCTCCTTTAATACTTCGACAGCTTTGTCTATAAACTCATTTATTATTTCTGCGGCCTTGTCTGCCTCCGGCTTTAAAGGTTCGGTATATTTTAACTTTTCCCCCACAACTTGGGGGTCAGCATCAGAAAGACCTTCTTCCAAACCTTTTCCTCTAAACACTACTACAAATCGATGTTCCATACCCGGCCTAATTATTATTTCAGCTCCCTTTATCTGGCGAATTTTATCCTGCATTATCCGACAAATTTTCTCATTTAATTCCGTTGGAATCCTTCCTGCCCGCCGATCAGTGATAATTCCTGATTCATCCATAGTGGCAAAATTTCCCCGGCAGGCTAAATCACGAGAGGTAAGTTCCATTCCTATACCTAAGGCTTCCAAAACTCCTCTTCCAATCTGATACTTAATCGGGTCATATCCAAACAGAGAAAGATGAGCAGGACCGCTCCCCGGGGTAATGCCGTAGGATATTGGGTCAGTTAGTCCACAGGCGGATTTAGAAGCTAATTTATCCAGATTAGGAATAAAGGCTTTTTCCAATACTGTTTTATTATTATCTGAAGGTATATCACCAATCCCATCAGCAACTAAAAGTACAATCTTTGATTCAGTCTTAATAGCTAATGATTTCATAATTTCTTCATTTACCATAGTATTTTTTCTCCTTGTCTAACTTTTTATTATTTTTACTTATTTTTTAATCTCTCATTCAGTGAAGTGTTCCTATGAAATGTTTTATTATTTTTAATGGCAATCCATAAGGCTTTTTTAGTCCCGACTAATATCACCATTTCTTTTGCACGGGTAATTCCAGTATATAATAAATTTCTTTGAAGGAGCAAATAATGTTGAGTCATTACAGGGATAATAACTATTCGATATTCACTCCCCTGACTTTTATGAACAGTAATAGCATAGGCTAATACCAACTCACTTAATTCAGAAAAATCATAGCGAATTTTTTTGCCGTAAAAATTTACCTCTAAGATATGCTCCTCGGCATCTATATTTTTAATCCTCCCCATATCTCCATTAAAGACCTCTTTATCGTAATTATTTTTAGTTTGCATTACCTTATCATTCACCCTGAAAGAGTGATTTCCATATTTAATCTCTTTCCCCTTAGGATTTAATGCTTCTCTTAGACTATAATTTAAATTATCCGCACCCGCTTCCCCTTTATACATAGGAGAAAGGACCTGAATATCACTTACCGGGTCTATTCTATAGTTTGAGGGGAGGCGAACAGTGCATAAGTTAATTATTTTTTGGGCGGCAGCCTGGGGGTCTTCTTCTTCTATAAAATAAAAATCTCTTTCTCTCTCTCCTTTAAGGACAGGGTATTTCCCCTCATTAATTCGATGGGCATTTACAATGATCAAGCTCCTTTGGTCCTGTCTAAATATCCTGGTTAATCTCACCACCGGAATAGTTTCAGAATCGATAATATCTTTTAAGACATTTCCCGGACCAACAGAAGGCAGTTGATCCACATCACCAATTAAAATTAAAATGGTACCGGGAGAAACCGCTTTTAAAAGGCTGCTCATTAACAGAATATCTATCATGGAAACCTCATCCAAAATTATTACATCAGTTTTAATGGGGTTTCCGGAATTTTTGATAAAAGTTCCGCTCTTGGGACTGTACTCTAATAACCTGTGAATAGTTTTTGCCTTTCTGCCGGTAGTCTCACTTATTTTTTTCGCCGCTCTGCCCGTAGG
>SDBS01002155.1_pt1 | contig 19792 bp, 21 predicted proteins | sample 2277091 | NCBI WGS metagenome assembly SDBS01 (sample SAMN10404972, study PRJNA504765) | marine sediment metagenome | isolation source: marine sediment core GS10_PC15, 163 cmbsf | place: Arctic Ocean: Southern Knipovich Ridge | collected 2010 | reverse complement strand
TTCTTGTAAATTGTTTCAACCCTCATTTCTCTTTCTGTTATAGTCCCTGTTTTATCTGTGCAAATAACACTAACTCTTCCTAAAGTTTCAGAAGCAGGAAGTTTTCTAATTAAAACCTTATTTTTAAGCATTCTACGGGTTGCAAATGCTAATCCTAAAGAAATTACAGCAGGCAATCCTTCTGGAATTGCAGAAACAGCTAAACTAACTGCAACTAAAAGAGATTCAAAAACTCCCACCCCTTCTAGTATTAATAATCCAACTATTAAACCACATAAAATTAAAATAAAAACACCAATTTTTTTAGCAAAAGAATCTAATTTTTCTTTAAACGGGTTTTTCTCAGGTTTAACTTTCTGAACTAAACCAGAAATTTTTCCTAATTCAGTTTTCATTCCTGTATCAACAACAACCGCCTTAGCACTTCCAGAAACAACTATTGTTCCTTGATAAACCATGTTCAGCCTGTCAGCTAAAGGAACAGAAGCAGCTAATTTTCTAAAAACTTTTTCTTCAGGAACACTCTCTCCTGTTAATGCAGCCTCATTTACCTTAATCCCATCTGAATCTAAAACCCTTGCATCAGCCATTATCTTGTCCCCTTCTGTTAAAACCAAAATGTCTCCAGGAACTATTTTTTTAGAATTTATCTCAACCACCCTTCCATTTCTCAAAACCTTGGCTACAGGAACCATTATTTTCTTTAATTGCTCAATTGCTTTTTCAGCTTTATATTCCTGAGAAAACCCGAGTCCTGCATTTAATAAAATAATTGCAAAAATAACAACAGCATCAACAACAGACTTCATAAAAATAGAAAGCACAGCTGCAAAAATTAAAATAATAATTAAAAAAGATTTAAACTGATTTAAAAAAACTTTCACAGCATCAAAACGCCTTGTTTTAATTAATTTATTTTCTCCATACTGCTTTAATCTCTCAACAACCTGCTCACTGCTCAAACCCTTCTCATCAGAACCAAGTTTTTCAATTGCCTCTTTTATATCTAATGCGTGCCAATCCATATTTTAATCAAGAAAAAGTGGTTAAAAAATCTTCTTATTATCACTAATTTATAAATATAATTCCTAACTTAAAATATAAAGCTGGATAAGGAATGCTTAAGTTAGCCAGAACAAAATTAAGCTGCTCATAACAGAGCTTAAAATTTATAGAACTATAAACAAAAAAGAAATTAAAATTTATTCCTTAGGTTCACTCGCCAAAAAAGCCCACCAAGGTTTTTTAATTCTAATAATATCACCGGTCTCAGCATTAATCTGTGCTTTAACCTGCATTTTTTTCCTAAATATCCATAATAATTTTGAATGTCTCTCAACCTGTAATTCATAAGCTAATTGAGTTTTATTACCAGAACCAACTTCTTTTAATTCAATAGAACAATTATTTTCAGCAGAGCAGAATTTTAACCTCAATCTCTCTAATACCCTCTCAGAAGCAACATCCGGCATAATCTTTATTTCAGCCTTTCTTCCATTACTTAATTTAACGCTTAATTTTGTTTTATTATTTTCAGTTTCTTCTTCTAATTCACAACCACAATCTGCAGAAACATTATTAACTTGTAGTAAAAATCTATTTTGAGCTAATTCTCTAACTCTAATTTGTTCTCCTGTTGGACTTGTATAAATTCCTGCTTTAACTCTCCCCCTTATTATCTGTCCTAGTCCTTGTCTTCCTTTTCCTGTTTCATTATCTTCTACATCGTCTTTATCTTTCCATTGACACTGATTATCTACACAACCACATTCTTTATTGTACTTCTCATCATCATAGCAATCCCACCAAATACAACTTGATCCTGTGTTACTTGTATCATCATTAATTGAACCACAAACAGAACCAGAACATCCCCTTGTTTCACAATCATCGTCACTTTCACAACTTCCCAAAGTTGAAGTTCCACAAAATTCATTTTCTTCCTCATTACAAGCAGAATCATACCAATAACCCCCAGCAGTCTCACATTCATTTTGACCAGTACATAAACCTAAATTATCACAATCACAAAGATGCACAATCGGACTTAAAGATACAGATTTAATTATGCTTTCGCTTTCAAAAATCTCAATCCAAGATTGTTCTTCTCCTTCTAAAACAATAACATAACCTCTTAAAGGGCCATAAGTAGTAATTGGTGAACCTTCTTCCCATGTAAGATTATAGGATGCTACTAAATCATTTAATTCTTCAACAGTTACATTATCTTCTGTTGTTATAATTATTACTCCTTCACGATAACTCTCAGCAACAATCATTCCAATAAAACCAACTATCAAAACCCCTAAAATTAACCCAAATATTAATTTTTTCATATAATTAATTAAAAATACTTCTTTAAATATGTTTTGATAAATACTTTTCAATACCCTCTAATAATATAAAGCAAGAACTGCTCATCAAACTTCTCATCTGAGTAGCTTAAAATAATTAAATATTATAAAAAATTTATAATCAAAGATATTTGCAACTAATAAGATTAAAAAAATAAAATAAAAAATTACATTCTATTAGCAATTGCCAAAACAATACTTACAATAGTTAATATAACTACTACCCATCCAGCAACTACTGTAATTATAGTTGGTATCCATCTAATAACCAAGACTCGGTCAATCATCCCAAAACCAACTGCAAGAGATACTAAAATCCCAGTAATCCAAGCAGCCAAATTAACTAAGTTCGACACAGGTTTTCCTACTACCATTTTACCTCCTTTTTTATTTAACTTTTATCTATAATTTACAAATTTTAAGTTATGCAGATGAACTCATTTAACACACTTAAGCATCTCATCTCTCAAACATTATATTTTGTAAGCTATTGATTTAAAGAAACTTCTTTTTATAAATGTTTTTGTTTTAGAAAAACAAAATGCCCCTGCCATGCCTGTGTCAGAAGTGTTCGGAACTTGGAAAATTGGATAGAAATAATATCAAAATGATGCCCTTTCAAAATCTTCTATACTTAATCTTACTTTTTTATCGCAAACACTTAAAATATGGTCTGACATAGAAAACTTAGAGTTTTTATCTTTAAAATAATATAAAACGACTTTTACTTTATCTTTTTCTCTTATATCAATTATTGCAGGAACAAAATCAGTATCACATGCAACTAATATAACATTCTTTATTGTACTGGCTTTTCTTACTAAATCTATACTTAATAATACATCTACACCTTTTTGAGCATATTCATTATTTATCATTTGACATCTTCCTTCTCTTACTTTAATTCCTATTAAATCTAATTTAGAAATAAACTTGTCATAACCAGCTTTTCTTTTTTCTTGTTCATTTGTCGGAGGGGTTCCTTGAAAAGGGGGACAGTTATAATAAAATATTTCCTTACAAATAAGATTTTCTTTTTCAGCTAATTCCTCTGCAAATTACTTAATATTAAATTTAAGATGTTTGCCTTTTCCTAAGAACTTAGAAACCAAAGAAAGATAAGCCCCATCAATAAAAACAATACAATCCTCCATTTTAAAAAACAACTAGTGACCCGGAGATCACTAGCGATCATGTTATTAATATTAATTCTTAAACTTATTTAAAACTATCGATTCAGGGCATACAACTTTTTGTTTATGCCCCTGCCGGGACCAAGACCTTTTTGGCAGATTCTTGGGCATGTTTTTTTATTAATATGTATTAGGATCCTGCAGATGTTTAGGTTTATAAAGAGCTCTATTGTGGGAAATAGAGTTTATTTAGTAGATTAAGTATTATAGAAAAATGTTGTTTATATATTTACATTTTTAGTTAAGCAACAGAGGTAATATCTACTACTAATTCTAAATCGTCCATTTTTTTGGGATTAAAATTATAATCAGTCCATTTTTCGAATCGATCTCTATGATATAATTCTCTTCCTAAAATTCTTCCCGCGTCACAAAAATTTAGATCTATCTGGCCAGTCTTTTTCTTCTACTATTGGTTTAAGTCTTTTGTGAATAAGTTTTGGAAGAACTCTGTAACAATCGTCTAATTCTTTTTGAATATTTTCTTTATCTGTTTTATTGGCAAAACAATAGGTCATAAGACCTTTTAGAACTCTCTCTAAAAAAGGAGGGTAGGCCATCTTTACAAACTTATCTCCCCACTTACATAGATCTGTTCTTAATAACGCAAAAGCAACCATAAAATCACTATTAACTCCTGAGATTTTTTCCTTATCATAATGTACTCTCCCCTTATGCTTAAAGGTTCCATCAGGATTCATTACAGCTTTCCTAAAATCAGAAAAACGTGAAAATTGATTAGTAACATAAATTCCTTCTTCTATTCCTGGCCAATAAGGCCTACAAACACAAATATCTGCTAATAACAATGGTTCTCTTATTCCAGTTGTATGTCCTGGACGCCCGCCATCTCCAGTTATTTCCATAGTATTTCTCGTATCTAATATATTTAACACCTGTCTTAAAGCTAGATCTTTTTGAGGTCTTGTGAAATAAGGGTATGCAGCACCAACTGAATTATAAACTGCCCAGGGAATTGTTTCAAAAGGACCACCAGCCATTGATTGAACCCATGCTCTAACATTCACACCATCCTTTCCAGTATATGCCTGATCCAAGGCAGCTTCATAAGTTGCTTTAATTTCTGGGATAGCCTTATCTGGACTACGCATTAATTCATCGGCAAGAGGAGAAACATGCAAAAATGCAGAAATATCATGAGCATCAAACGCACTTGTTATGCTTTTCATTATATCTTCTTGATCGTTCATATCTATCATTTTAATATCAGAACTCTTTCTCCCTTTTAAGGTTTTTACATCAGTTTCTTGGACTTTTTAAGCTTTTCTTTAGCTTTGGAACCTTTCTAAAACCCTAACAAAAACTTCACTCTTCGCCTTCTTCTATTTGTTCTTCTTCATTTGTATCTTCTTTTGACATTTTTACCTCCTGATTTAATTTAATCATGCACATTTCTGGAAAGTAATTCCTCCAACATCATCTCGATTTTTATTAATCTAGAACTTTCTTTGAATTTTAGGATAGAGACATTTAAATACTTCATGTGCATACCATATGCACACCAAATACACATTAGAATGGAAAACAAAATGATATCTGCAAGAGTAGAATTAGATGATTATGCTAATAGAATTCTAGGAATAATAAAAATAAAATTTGCTCTAAAAGATAAATCTGAAGCCTTGAACAAATTTATTGAATTATATGGTGAAGATGTTATGGAAAAAGAAGCTACTGAAGAATATACTAAGAAAATTATAGAGGTTGTCAAAAAACATTTTGATAAATATAGTCACAAAAAGATGTCTATAGAGGAATTAGATAGGCTTTGTGAAGTCTAAAATGTTTAATTTTGATCTTACAGATGAACTTAAATTAATTATAAAAAAACTAACTAAAAAAGATAAGAAAAAAACAATAATTATTAATAAAAAAATAAAGGAAATTATTAATTGTGATAAAAATTCAGTAGAACATTATAAAAATTTAAGACATGATTTAAAAGAATATAAAAGAGTTTGTATAGATAGACGATTTGTTCTAGTTTTTAAGGTTGAAATTAGTAATAATTTTATTCTTTTTGTTGATTTCGATCATCATGACAAAATCTATGGCAAGTTAAAAAGATCATAAAATAACCTCAGAATTCTAAATGTAGACAATTTTGTAGACAAAATTAATTATGTAGACATAATTTATTCCAAGCTCCGAACGAAAGTGACACATGCCCCTGCCGAAGACTGCAGTAAAATGTGATAATCAGGGGTATTTTTTCGCCCTGTTTTACCAATATTGCTTATTATTCTGTCAAGACTGCTTTGATTTATAAATATTGTCGAGAACTATTGCATGCGTTGGGAGTGATGGATGGGAAATGCTTAAATAGATTATTATTTTTTAATCTAAATGAAACATAAAGCAATTTGGATATTAGTAATATTAATTTTGGTTGGAATATCTATATTTTCAATTTTAGTTTATGAACGTGTTAATGAACCAGAACAATATCAAAGTGGAGAGACTAAAACAATAATACAATATGGCGAGGCTACTGAAAATTGGGGATATAATTTTTTTGATAATAAATCAGAATTTGAAAACCATCATAGAATATATTCAAGAGCTTCTTATGAAGTTCCGAAAGATAGAAAAGGTAGGAGAAAGATAGAATTAGCAACCGAATTTATGATTTCAGAAATGGGATATAAAGATATAAATAAAAATAACCAAATTTACTATGGCGGATTACATATCATATCTCCAAAGGATCCTTATTATAATGGGGATAATTGTTTAGATGCTTTGAAAACAGAGAGTTTGGCTTCAAATGTTGATTTAAATAGAAAATTATTAATTAAAGGAACAACAGTTTATGAAAAAACAAATGATGGGGGAGATTTTGTTAATGGCTATGTTTGGTGTAATGAAGAAAATCAATTTGTTATTATAGCACGAGGATATGATAATAGACCCCAATATAGAGAAAATAGATTTTATATAACAGAAAAGATAAGGGATATGTATTTTGAAAAATTTAAATAACGAAAAGATTAAAAACCCTCAAAAATAGTAAAAATCAAGGAAAATGAAAAATAAGATACTACTTTGCATGTTTTTAACAGCATTAGTTTTAGTTAGTTTTGTTAGTGCTATTGATTTTGAAATAATTAAAAATCCTGATTATAATTGTACTGACCCTAAAATATGTTCTTTTATAATATTTAATGATACAAATGGTGAAATTAATATAACTACTTCAAATTTTACAATAATTCCTTTTCCTAAGCCAGATTTAATTCCCCCGATTATTTCAAATGTTCAGGCTAATTTAATAACAGAAGACTCTGCTGAGATTACATGGGAAACTGATAAAACTACTTCTGGTAATTGGGTAGAATATGGATTAGATACTAATTATGGAAATGTTGTAACAAAAACTAATGAAGTCCCCTTTAATAGTAATGTTACAATCTCTGATCCACTTACAAATCATTCTATATTATTAACTAATTTAAATGAAGGTACTACTTATCATTATAGAGTTCATAGTTGTTCACTTTATGCCATAGTTACATCCCTTAAACATTGCACATATTCAGAAGATTATACTTTTACTACATTAACAACACAGAATCAGGCTCCAGTATTTATTGGAATATCTGTGATTCCTTATATGCAAATAGGAGATTCATATGTTTTTAAGGTTCAGGTTAGGGATCCTGATGGAGACCCAATAGTAATAAAATGGTATTTAGATGGAGAATTAGTATCTAGTGTTACTAAATATGATTCTACTAATTCTTCTTTTGGAGTTGTTGATGAATATAATTTTACTGGAACTTCTGTAGGAATCTATAATTTTAAGATAGTTATATCTAATCCTAGAAATATTTCCATATGTCTTTATGATTTTCAACAAGGTATAGAAATTTGTCCTAATTCTAATTTTATTGAATTTGATGTACAAGTACACCCTAAAATTATAATCATTCCATTTGACCAAACTCCACCAGAAGCCATCATAAAATACAATCCAGAAATAAAGGATATTGAAGTTATTGGAATAGATGATATAGATGAAGATGTTGAAGTAATATATACTGAAACTTGCGAGAAAAAGAAATGTATTAGAACCTATATTTTAAAAGATAATAATTTTAATACATTAACTTTAAATTTAAATTATCAAAAATATAAAAATAATTTGAAAGTAAGAATCATGGATATGAAATATCATCGCACATTTGCAATACCAGATGAAGAAATAGAAGCTCCAAAAAATTTGTTTAGTATAGCATCCCTTGAAATGATGAATAGACAATATTTAATGTTAGGAGAAGAGGAAGTAGATGCTTTTTATGATTCTAAAAAACAGGAAACAAAGATAATTATAAAACAAGGTGAAGGTAGAGAATCATATACAGAAGATGGTTTGATGTTAATTAATTTATTAACAGATAAAGGAGAATTGAAGTATAGTTTTGGATAATCTTTTAAAGAACAATTCTCTAACTCCCACAATCACATAAAAACAAGCATTACCCCTTCTTTTCCACATACCCCTTAACCAACTCAATAATATGAAGTTCTCCTTTCCCAAATTCTGTTAGATCTTTTTTTCTTTTTAATTCAAGACAGTCTTTCTCTATTATCTCTAATTCCTTTAATAGTTTTTTTGAAAGCCCCTTTTTTTAATCAAGAATAAATGCCCACCCAAATGGACAAAAAGTATTAGTGCCCCTGCCGAGATTCGAACTCGGGTCACGGCCTCGAGAAGGCCGGATGCTTGGCCACTACACTACAGGGGCTTAATTAATCAATCAAAACTATATTTAAAAATCTTTCAATATAAAAAATCTACAAAATATTAAGAAGAAACTACTGTTCATTAAGTTAAATTCTTTATCTCTACTTTCATCCATAGAACTCAATAATTTATAAATTAATAGCAAATATAAAACTAATCATCTTAAGCTACTCAGAATAAAACTTAATAATTATATAATATATAAATATTATAAATAATCAAATTACCAATATAAAAACCAAAAATTAAAAAGAAAATTCCATTAAGAAATTTACTTCTTAAAAACCTTATAACCTTTTCGAACTTTCTTCTTAACCTTTATCCCTATTTCATCGCCTTTTTTTGCTTTTTCTACTTTCTCATGCTGTATCTGCATACTTTTAATTTCCTGCTCAAAGTCAACTTCTCCTCCGGCAATCTTTACTGTATCTCCAACTTTCAAAGGAGCCGCCAACTTAATCGCTGCAACTTTCACATGGTCAAAATAGTTCGAAACAGTCCCAATTTGTTTTTCTGCCATGTTTAATTCAAATAAAACCAATATTTAAACTTTATGGAAAACCTAAAATTACTTGCTCCTTAAAATAGAAATTAAAGAATGATTCTTTGCGTAAGTTAAAAGATTATTGCAATAATCATATTCTATCCTATTTAAGAACCCTTGTTGATAAAAAATCTTAGTCATAGCTCTCCTTACATAATCAATCCTAGAATTTAACAAATGACTTTTCTTATAAGCTATCTCCTCTAAAGAATATTTTAATAAACCAGGCATAAGAATAAAAGAAAAATATTCCTCTTTATCAATAGAACCTCTATTTACTAATATCCTTGCTAATTGAGCTATTTTAAGTTTTCTAATTATCATTTCAAAAATAGCCCCACCAGGATTCGAACCTGGGTCCTTGCGCCCAGAACGCAAAATACTTGACCACTATACTATGGGGCTAATACAAAATTAATACAATCTAAACATTTTTAAATCTAATTCTTTTCAAATTCTTATAAACATCACTAACTTACAAGCATATTACGCTCGATAATGAGGCGCTTAAGCAAACTAACTGATATCCGAGCTTAAATGAGGTTGTAAGATTATAGATATAAATAATACAAAAATGAAACGTTCAAGCAGAAGATGGAAAAAGAAACATCAAATGAGATGGAAATGGCAGAGAAAAAAACTCAAACGTGTTAAAAAGAAAAGAAAACAGAGAAAAGCAAGAGCTGGTTAATTCTAAATACAATTCTAATATAATTTTATAATATTGTTAATTCAATAAAATATAACGCCTGAATAATAAAGCTTAAGTTAATCATAACTTAAAAATATCACCTCTTACTAAAATAATCACAACAGAGCTTAAGCTCCTCAGAACAGAACTCAATAAATTTGCGCATTACTAAAAAAAGTGAGCATTAGATATTATAAATCATAATAATCTTTATAAAACAAACCTTCATAAATCCTATATTCTAAAATGGAAATATTAAATACCCAATATTCAAAAGAGAGAATAGAGTCAAAACAAATACAAAATTCTAAAGAATTAACAATCTGGACTGAAAAATACAGGCCAAAAACATTCGAGGGATTAGTCGGGCAAGAGGACATTATAAAAAAAGTCCAAAATCTTACAATATCGTTAAACATACCACACCTTTTGTTTGCAGGCCCTGCTGGAACAGGAAAATCAACACTTGCTTTAATTGTTGTTAAAGAGTTATTTGGTTTAAGCTGGAAAGAAAATTATTTAGAGTTAAATGCTTCTGATGAAAGAGGGATTGATGTTGTAAGGCAAAAAGTAAAAGATTTTGCAAGAACAAAAGCTCTTGGAAATGTTCCATTTAAAGTTATTTTTCTTGATGAAGCAGATGCTTTAACAAGAGAAGCTCAGCAAGCTTTAAGAAGGACAATGGAAAACTTCACTTCAACTTGCAGATTTATCTTGTCTTGCAACTATAGCAGCAAGATTATTGATCCCATTCAATCAAGGTGTGTAATTTTCAGATTTAAGCTTTTAGAAAAAAAAGATATAGAAAAAATAATAAAAAAAATCATTGAAAAAGAAGGATTGCAAATAAGTGAACAAACAATAGAATCATTATATGAAGCAAGTGAAGGAGATTGCAGAAGGGTTATTAATTTATTACAAGCTTCTGCTTCTATCTCGCCATCAATTACTGCTGAATTAGTAAACACTTTAATTTCAAGTGCAAAACCAGCTGACATTAAAATTGTCTTAGGGTATGCCTTATCAGGAGATTTCTTAAAAGCAAAAGAAAAATTATTAGATGTCATGCTAAAAGAATCTGTTGCAGGAACTGATATTATAAAATCAATCCAAAAAGAAATTTGGAACCTGCAGATAGATGATGAACTAAAAGTCAGGTTAACAGAAAAAACAGGTGAAACTGAATTTAGGATGACAGAGGGCAGTGATGAATTTATTCAATTAGAATCCTTATTGGCAAGTTTTGTTTTGGCGGGGAAGGGGTTGAAGTGAAATGGATCTTAAAAAATTATTTGAAATCTACGACTTAGCAAAACAAGCTCACAATGGACAAAAAAGAAAAATTGGAGGAGATTATATAACTCACCCAATAGCAGTTGCCGAAATAGCACAGCAATATGGGGCAGACCAAGAAACAATGCATGCTTGTCTCTTGCATGACGTTGTAGAAGACACTAACATCACATTAGAAGAAATTGCTAATAGATATGGGCAAAAAATTGCTTTTTTAGTCTATGGAGTTACAAAAGCAAAAACCAAAGAAAAAACATTTAAAAAAATAAAAGTTTGTGTAGAACAAGATAAAAGAGTAATACTCGTAAAACTTGCAGATAGAATGCACAATATATTAACTATGGATAATTCGGAAAAATTCAAGAAAACTTGGGAAAAATATAAAATCTCAACTCCAATATATATACAAATTGGAAAACAATATGGATATAATGATTTAGCACAAAAAGTAGAGGAATTAATAAAATGAAAAATTTATTAGAACAATTATGGAACTCTAAAAAAGATTCTTATTCTGAATGTAAACACCCTATCTTACAAAGAGCCACAGATTATATTAAAAATAAATACGTCCATCTTACCTCACAAGAAGATCCTTTGCACCCAGGGATAACAGAAATAGATATGGATTTACACTTACAACAAAGAAGAACAGAATCTCTACTTAAAAAATGTGGATATATAGAAATTTAAAATAAAAATGAAAGAAATTGATATCTCAAAAGCAATTTTACAAGAATATAATAGAAAATTATTAGAACATCTTGAAAATGATGTTGTGATAGTTGGAGCAGGCCCTGCTGGTTTAAGTGCAGCATATTATCTTGCAAAATCAGGAGCTAAAACTTTAGTTTTGGAAAAAAAACTTTCAATTGGTGGGGGGATTTGGGGAGGAGCTGCAGGAAACAGCATTGTTGCATTTGAAGATAATTTTATTATAAATGAGTTCGGCATAGAAACAAAAAAAATAAAAGATTTGTATATTGCAGACGCAATAGAATTTGCATTAGCTCTTGGTTATAATGCAAAAAAAGCAGGAGCAGAAATATTAAATTTAACACAAGCAGAAGATATAATCTTAAAAAATAATTCAATCGAAGGCATTGTAATTAATAACACAGCTATAAATATGGCTGGTTTACACGTAGACCCTTTTTGTATAGCTTCAAAATATATAGTAGATGCAACCGGCCATCCAGCTGAAATAATTAATATGCTCAAAAAAGGAATCAAAGATTTTCATTTAGAAGAAATTAAAGAAGGTCCAATGGATGTTACAAAATCAGAAAAACAAGTTGTAGAAAAAACAGGAGAAGTTTATCCAAAACTTTTTGTTGCAGGAATGTCTGTATGTTCAACTTATCATCTTCCAAGAATGGGCCCAATTTTTGGTGGGATGCTTAAATCAGGAAGAAAAGTTGCTGAACTTATAAAAAATAAACTAAAATGAGTTATTCAAAATGACCCTCCCCCTAACAGAAAAACACCGCCCAAAATCTTTCTCAGAAATAAAAGGACAAAATCTCGCAATAACAGAAACAATAAACTTCTACAAAACATTCCCACTAAAAAAAGCCTTAATACTCAACGGCCCTGTTGGAACAGGAAAAACCTGCATGGCAATTGCATTAGCAAATGAATTTAATTTAGAATTATTTGAATTAAATGCAAGCGACCTCCGCAACAGGGCAAAATTGGAAGAAATTTTAAAACCTGCAACTGCCCAAAAATCTCTATTTAAAAAAGGAAAACTAATTTTAGTAGATGAAGCAGACGGAATAACTGCTTCAGACAGAGGAGGGTTGCCAGAACTTATTGCCTTAATAGAAAAAACTCATCATCCAATAATAATAACCTCAAATAATATCTGGCAGAGAAAATTCAATTTATTAAGGAGAAAATGCCATTTAATCGCAATAAAAGAGCTAAAAGACAATATAATTCTTGAAATTATAAATAATGTTTTAGATAAAGAAGGAACAGAAATAATAGAAGAACAAAGAACACAAGAAGCAAAAAAAACAGAAGAACAAAACTCATTCACAATAGAGAATATAAATATTAAAAACCAATCACAGATTCCAGATAAAAAAATAAATATAAAAACAATTAATTTAATCACAAAAAAATCAAGAGGGGATGCAAGGGCAGCATTAAATGACCTCCAAACTATCCTAAACCTCGGGGAACAGGCTTATATTTCAGAAGAAATAGAAAGAGAAAAACAAGAAAGTATTTTTAATGCCTTAAAAAAAGTTTTCCAGTCCCAAACAGATGAAAAAACTCCAAGAATTTATGACAATACAGGCCTGGAATTAAATGAGATACTTCTCTGGATTGAAGAAAATATTCCTGGGGAATACCAGGGCCAGGCTCTTGCAAAAGCTTATGATTCATTAAGCAAAGCTGACATTTTCAAAGGAAGAATTTACAGGCAGCAATACTGGAGATTTTTAGTTTACCAAAATTTCTTTCTTTCAGCAGGAATTTCTGCAGCCACAAAACTAAAACATAAAAAATTCACAAAATACAAAAGGCCTTCAAGAATTTTAAAAATCTGGCTTGCAAATCAAAAAAACGCAAAAAAGAAATCTATTATAGTAAAATATTCAAAATATTGCCATTTGTCAAAGAAAAAAGCAAACAAAGAAAGTTTTCTTTTCCCATTAATTCTAAATCAACAAGCACAAAACAAGCTTGATTTAAATGAAAAAGAAAAAGAATGGCTTAGGGATAAAAAGCAGGCAATAATTATCACTAATAATTTAAACAGGTTTAAAAAATAAGGTGGAAAAAATAGTTCAGGAATCAAAAACTGATGATGGGATGAAGCTTATATTAACAGATGAAGGAAATGGCCGGATTGCATCACATTTAGAAGAAGATTTAGAATTAAGAAAAGGAAAGAGTTTGGAAAATTTAGTAAAAATACTGGAAATCATAACAACAGTAAAAAAGAAAGAGATGAATTATATACAAGGACCAAACAGGGGAGGAGAAAAAAAATTAGTGGTAGAATTAAAACTTGAAAATATTGAAGAATTCATAGGATTAAATGAAAAGCAATTACAATTAACCAAGCTTTACAAAACAGTTATTAAAAGTCTTTTAAATAAAATGGATGAAATACAAAAAGAAAGGACATCTTCTCCAAAGACTTTATCAGATGATATAGAATACTTTACACATTTAGGTGTTGAAGCATTTAAAAGAGAGAAAAAATTAATTGAACTAACTTATTTTTTAAGAACCCTTTATGGTGTTGTTCAAGCAGATACAAAAATAACTATGAAACAAATACTTTCTGATAAAAAAAATCCTAAAATAACAAAACCAAGGTCAATTATGATGTATATACTCAGTAATAAGTTCAGAAAAAAATATTGGAAAAAAGATTCATTAAGTTCTGTAGATATAGGGAAAATATTTGGGCAAATAGGCCATAAAAAAGATCATGCCACAGTTTTACTTAATATAAAAAAATTTGATAAAAAAAATTTTGACCCGGATTTCTATAAAAATGGTGAACCATTAGAATTATATTTGGATGCAAAAAAAAGATATATCACTCCAAAAAGATTTCAAGAAAAAATTAAATAAAAATAAATTTGCCAATAATTTAATATATCACTAACCACAAAAAATATTATGCTCTAAAGATGAGAAGATTAACTTGCTCAGAACAGAACTTAAGCAGGCTCATCTGTAGAAATTAATATTCATTAAATTATAGATAAGCGAGCGAACAAGTGAGCGAGCCTGAGATTTAAAATCAGAGATATAATTAATCTTTCACATTATAGATATTAACAAACCCCCAACTACAAAAAATAAAATCCAAACATAAAACCATTAAGAAATAATTCTTTATTCTTCAGTTTCTTCTTGTTCTTCTTTGTCTTCTGCTTCTGGTTCTTCTTCAGTTTCTTTTTCAGGTTCTTCTTCAGCTTCTGGTTCTTCTTCAGTTTCTTCTCCTTTAACTTTCTTCACTACATCTTCAACTTTTTCTTTTATGTCTTCCATAACGCCTTCAACTTTTTCTTTTGCCTTTTCAATTATGCCTTCTTCTTCTGATTCTTCTTCACTTGCTTCACTTTCACCAACTTTTTCTATTTTACCAAACTTTCCTGCAGTTAACTGCTTCTCGCCCTGAAACTCTCTAACATAACCATTAGTTATTTTAACTTTATCTCCTGCTTTGAACTTGTCAAAATGCTCATTCCATAAAGTTAATTTAACTGCCCCAGAATCATCTTCTAAACTCGAATCTGCAACTTTCAGTTCTCTGCCAAACTTGCTAAAAACTCTCAGTTCTCCAACTTCTTTGATAGTTCCTTCAACATCAACACTGCCTTGTCCTATTGTCAATTCTGATATTTTCATTTTTTATAATCCTCCATTGTATTTATTTTCTAACTTCTATTCTAAAATTATGTTTCCTTTTTAATTTTTTTAATATATCTCTCTGCTCCATCAACCTTCTAATTACAACTCGCCTCTTCATCACTTGAAGCCACTACTATTTCAATATCAGGAGCTTCACAACCTGTTGCTTCTGAAATGCCTTCAAAAGTTCTTGCTCCTTGATAAAGTTCTCCAGAAAGTTTTATAGTAGGATAACCAGTAACTTCTTCTTGCAAACATATCTCTTCTTCTTCAGTGCACTCAATATAAATAGGTTCTACTATATCAAACCCACCAAAAGTATCAACAACCAATCTTTTAGTCCATCCACACCAATTTGCCCCATAAATTTTAAAATCTTTTCCAGATAAACAAGTAACAAAAGTTTTAATTTTTTCAAGGTCCTCTTCAGAATATTCTTCTACAACCTGTTGAGTTTGTTGTTGAGTCTGATTCAATTTAGTTATAGGGATTAAAGTTTGAGTCATAAATTCTCCATCTTTTGTTACATAAATTGGAACTTCTCTTCCTTGAAAATTAACTATTACTTCATATAATCCAGATTTTTCATTAATAGAACTCAAAGTAACTTGTTCTTGTCCAGGAGACAACAAATTAGTATTAACAAAATCAACAGTTTTACTACCAATATCTTCACTACCAATAACTCTTCCAGCAATAACATTCCCAGTAATCCCTCTGCCAGAAATCATCATAAACAATAAAACCAAAACAATAACTCCTAAAACAATGCTAACAAGCATCCAGGGATTTGCCTTAATCTTTGAACTGATTTTAGAAAAATCAACTTTATCAGGTTCATTATCAATGCTCATTTCTGTTTTTTCCGTTTTCTCACTCGTCTCTGTATTTTCCCTTTCTTCTCGTTTCTCGTCTTCCATTTTTCTTAAAAACAAAAACCCTTTAAAAACATTGCGGTATTTCAAGTATAAAAACAATTAAAAACAAATTTATCCTTATTTAATTAGTAATTATAAAATATTAATAACTTATAAGAATAATAATTCGAGAGACGAGAAGATTAAGCAACAAAAGAGGAGCTTAAGCAGGTAAAAGAAAACTCAAGCAAACAAAAAGAGCACAAACAACTCATCAACAGAACTTAATATCTTGCAAGATTCCAATAAAATAAATAATAAAAAATGCCATACGACATCATAATAGGAAGAAACAAGGCAGACAAAGAAAAATTTGAAGATAAAGGGCTGATTTATCTTGGCAAGGGCTATGTCACAATGGGCAATTACACTTCTTTAAGTAATTTAATTTGGCTGGATGTTGTCAGAAGCCATGTAATTTTAATAGCTGGCAAAAGAGGCAGCGGCAAATCGTACAGCATTGGAGTTATAGCAGAAGAGCTTTCAGACTTGCCAGAAGAAGTGAAAAAAAACATAGCTCCTTTAATCTTTGATACAATGGGAATTTTTTGGACAATGAAATATAAAAATGAAAAAGAAACTGTCCTTTTAGAGCAATGGGAATTAAAACCAAAAAATCTTCCGGCAAATATCTGGATTCCAGCAGGCTATTTTAATGAATATGAAAAAAGAGGGATTCCAGTAGATAAAAAATTTGCATTAGCTGTTTCTGAACTGGATATTGAAGACTGGCTTTCTATTTTCAACCTTGAAATGACAGAACCAATATCAATTTTAATCCAAAAAATAATTTCAAAATCAACTGGAAATTATGACCTCGATGATATTGTAAATCAGATTAATCAAGATAAAGAAGCAAGCGATGAAACAAAAAAATCAGCTATTTCATTATTTGAAGCAGCAAAATCATGGAAAGTTTTTGCCAAAAAAGACGAAAAATCAACTAAAATTAGTGAACTAATCCAGGCAGGAAAAACAAGTGTCTTAGATTTATCAGTTTATTCTTCAACAGCAACTTTTAATGTCAGAGCTTTAATTATAGGCTTGGTTTCAAAAAAATTGTTTAATCAAAGAATGTTGGCAAGAAAAAAAGAAGAAATAGAGTCTATCCAGCATGGCATTGGCTCTTCTTATAAAGAAGAAAGAGAAATGCCATTAGTCTGGCTTTTTATTGATGAAGCTCATGAATTTCTTCCAATGCATGAAAAAACTCCTGCAACAAACGCCCTAATCCAGCTTTTAAGAGAAGGGAGGCAGCCAGGAATCTCTCTTGTTTTAGCAACCCAGCAGCCAGGAGTTATTCATAGGGATGTAATGACTCAGTCAGACATTATCCTGTCACACAGGCTCACAAATAAAAAAGACTTGCAGGCACTAAATGAAATAATGCAGACCTATTTATTAGAAAATATCCAAAAATCAATGACTGCTCTTCCAGATTTAAAAGGCTCTGCAGTTATTCTCGACGACAACAGCGAAAGATTATACCCAGTAAGAATCAGGCCAAGATTCACCTGGCATGGTGGTGAAGCGCCGACTGCGATTAAAGTCAAAGAAACCTTTAAATAATCTTCACAAAACCTTAATCTCAACCCTATATCTAAATTTATAAGGAGCAATTTCCCCTGCTTTAATAATTTTTATAATCTTAATCTTCCTCTTTAATCTAACAGCTTCCTCTTTAATCTCATCAATCATTTTCTTCTTTTCATCAACATTGCAAAAACCATAATAATAAATCTTCGCACCTCTTCTACATACACTCAGCCCCTGCTCTAAAAAACTTTCTTTTAAATTAGGGCGAGCCATAATAACAACATCAAACTTCTTTTTAGGCATTTTCTTTTTAACATCTCCCTGAATTATCTCAATTTTTCCAACAGGAATTTTATTTAATTTTAAATTCTCTTTAAAATACTTGCAGCAATCTTTTCCAATCTCAACCCCAATAATCTTCTCAGGTTTAACAGACTTGTAAATAACAATAGGATAAACACCAACTCCTGCAAACATAACTAAAACCTTATCTTTCTTCTTAATCTTAGAGGCAATTTCCTTTCTTTCATTACTCAACCTGCCAGAAAAATAACATGCCTCTACATTAAACTTAAACACACAGCCATTCTCGCGATGCTTAGCAATTAAATTTTTCTCACCAGCAATATGTTTTACATTTATTGTCCTTAATCTTCCACTAACTTTCCCAATTTTTTCTAAAATAGTTTTCACACCAGGCCTTTTAAGCAATTCTTTTGCCTGCTTTAGTTTCTGAGCCTTGCTCTTGCCCTCACCTTTAATTATTGCAATATTTCCCAAAATGTCATATGATGCCATATTTATTATTTTATTTATTATAAATTACCACTAATACCAAATTTATTAATTTCCATAGATGGGTTTGCTCATCCCTCTTCTGCCTACTTAATATTTTTAGTGATATAAGTTATTAATATCATATAATAAAAACAAGAATGTTTATAAATAATACTAAATTTAAATTAATAATTAAAAAAAGGTAATATGAGAAAACAATTATTTTCAGCAATAGCATTATTCTTATTACTAATACCATTAATCTCAGCTGACTTTTGGGGGTATTATTCTCCAACTATTTTAGACAATGAATGGGTAAAATTTGGGATTCTCTTTTTTATATTATTTGCAAGCATATATACTTTTATTAATAACAGAATGAATAATATGGCTACATCAGGGATAATTGCAGCATGCCTCTCACTTCTCCTAAGTATTGCAATAACAAGAAGAGGGATTTTAGAATCTTTTTTAAGCGAAACATTTGTTGATTGGCTTATAATATTTGCTATAATAATTGGATTAGTTTTCATATACTATAAATTTGGTTTAAGAACAGACGAATATGGAAGAAGAAGATTTTCTTTTTTGAGATTCTTTGTATTTTTGGTTTTATTATTAATTCTTATTTGGATTCTTGGAGACTTGCTTCCTGAAACAATGATGTATGGCCCTGTTGAAGATGCTATTGATTGGATTGAAAATTTAGGTTTGTGGGCGATTATTATTGGATTCATAGTTCTTATAATATTATGGAGAATGGGGATATTTAAAGAAGGAAGAAGATATTACAGAGAAGGAAAATATAAAATGCGGGGAGAGAAAGAAAGAGGTTTTTTTGGAAGAAGACCTAAACCTCTTCAACAAGCACAAGGACAGCAAAGTCCAATTTATAGACCAGCATCAAGGAGATTGAGACCATATAGATTGAGAAAATAATAATCATATAAAAATGCAAAAAAAACTTTTCACAATCATTTCAACAATAATCATAACAGCAATATTAGTCTTGCCTCTTATCTCAGCTTATAGTTGGGGAGGCTGGTATGGATACCGCTCTCCATTAGACTACTTGGAAAATGAATGGGTTTTATTTACAGTGCTCTTTTTAATTTTCCTTGCAATAATCTTTTACACACTTAACAAAGCACTTAAAAATCCTGCAGTGGCAATAATAATTGCATTTGGCCTGTCTTTATTAATTAGTATGGCAATATCACAAAAAGGATTAATAATGGGTTATGGAATTAGTGAAGAATTCAGCTCATGGCTCTTATTTATTGCAGCATTAATAGGAATTGGATTTTTAATAAGATTTGCTGCTGAAAGTTTC
>SDBS01002154.1_pt1 | contig 19794 bp, 18 predicted proteins | sample 2277091 | NCBI WGS metagenome assembly SDBS01 (sample SAMN10404972, study PRJNA504765) | marine sediment metagenome | isolation source: marine sediment core GS10_PC15, 163 cmbsf | place: Arctic Ocean: Southern Knipovich Ridge | collected 2010 | reverse complement strand
TGTGTGGAAACGATACCCATCTCCGGCTTTTACCATGAAGGGGATGCCATCTTTGTCATTTTTGTAGGGCAAATAATCCTCGACCGGGCCGGTGTACCATTTTCTTTCAACGATATCGATTTCCTCGGCGGGAGGAATGATCACTTTTTCGTGCATATGCCCAATACATTCGTCTATCATAACAAAAACAGGAACACGATAGGTTTCAGATAGATTGAATGCATCAATAGTCAGGTCAAAACATTCTTGTGGAGAATCAGGGCAGAGAGCGATGATTTCGTAGTCTCCATGGGACCCCCATTTAGCCTGCATCATATCCTGTTGTCCGGTCAGAGTCGGTAGTCCGGTGGAAGGGCCACCTCTCTGAACGTTGGCAACGACTAGAGGTGTTTCCATCATGCATGCCAGCCCGATGTTTTCCATCATCAGAGAAAATCCAGGTCCTGAAGTCACGGTCATGGCTTTCTGACCCCCCCAAACGGCTCCGATTAATGAAGCCATAGAGGCGAGCTCGTCTTCCATCTGGATGAATATTCCTCCTATTTTCGGAATTCTTTCGGCGAAATGTTCTGCCGTTTCAGTGGAAGGGGTTATGGGATAGCCGCCAAAAAATCGGCATCCGGCAGCTAGAGCTCCTTCTGCAATGGCATAGTCTCCATCTAGATAATGGGCGCCTGTTAAAACTCCCTTAGGGTCGGTTTTGACTTTTTTCACCTTCTTCCTCCTCGTCTTTGAGTGTGACAAATAGGGCAAATTCAGGACAGATCGTTTCACAAAGCTGACAGTACATGCATTTGTCTTCATCCTTTATGTAAGGCGGATGATAGCCTTTGACGTTAAACTCATCTGACATTTCGAGTACATCATGTGGACAGTATTCCACACAAAAAGCACATCCTTTGCATCTGTTTTTGTTGATATGTATCTCGCCCTTCTTAGTTTTTAAATTGCCGAAATAAACCATTTTTTCCTCAGATTAACTTTTTTTCTTTTAATAGTGGCTTGGGATCGATGTAGTGAAGATCAAATCCAAGGCTTTCTTCAGGACAACCCAAAGCGATGGCCATCAGTTGAGAAAAATACAAGATAGGGACGGTCTTAAAATCTGGATATTTCTCCAGAGTTTTTTTCTGTCTCTGGTCTAGATTGAACGCGCATAGCGGGCAGCTGACCACAACAGCTTCAGCACCCAGTCCAGAGGCTGATGTGAGAATGCTGTAGGTTCTGTCAGCAACAACTTCAGGTTTGTCAACTGTCTGATAGGAAGCACAGCATTCGGTCTTATAAGGAAAATCTATAGGATCTGCACCCAGAGCGAGGAAAAGATCTTCCATTATGGTAGGATTTTCCATCTTATCAAAACCAATCTCTTTTGGGCGCACGAGCAGACAGCCGTAATAACTAGCTATCTTCAGGTTCTTAAGGGATTTTACGACTTTTTTAGCCAAGTTTTCGAATTTGATTTCATCTCTCAAGATTTCGAGGAGATGCAGAACCTTCACATCCCCTTCATACTTGATATTTTCTTTATACATAAAATCATTGATCTTCTCGAGATCTTCCGGTTGGGATTTCATGCGCAAGTTGGCGGCTTTTAAAGTATGGAAGCACATGGAACAGAGGGTCATCACACTGTCTGATCCGGATTCTTTGACACGGATAAGGTTCCGGATAGGGGCGAGATGGTGCATCAAGTCGTCAGTGGCTAGCGAAAAAACGGTTCCGCAACAGTTCCAGCGTGGGATTTCTTCGACTTCTATACCGAGATGCTCTAATGAACAGAGTGTGGAGTCTTCAAAGTTTTTTGCATGGTTTTTTAACGTACACCCAGGGTAATAGCTTAATTTCATTAAAATGATTCCTTCTGATTTTTGTATAAGGATTAATATTAGGCATACTGGTAATTATTAAGAAGTAAATTTCCTCATACTGCTGATTAAAGCGATCGGAGGGACATCTTCTTTTTCATCCCCAGACATTTTTTCAACTTTAAGATGATCTTCTCTTTTTCTCAGAAGAATCTGTCTTAAGGCTTCGATCACTTCGGCAATATTGATTCCCTTTGGACAGCGGGAATTGCACATAAAGCATGACTCACACATCCAAATTGCCCGGGATTCAAGGAGTTCGTCTTTAAATCCAAGCTGAGCGAAACGAATGATTTGGTTGGGAAGGATATCCATTTGGGAAACCGCAGGACAACCTGCCGAACATTTGCCGCATTGATAGCAGGCGAGGAGGTTTTGGCCGCTCAACTTTTGGACTTTTAAAACGAAAGGATCTTTAATATTAATCCTAGAGATATTAACTCTCATTAATGCCGCTCTTTTTTACAGTATTTCTTATAACCTACTGTAATTATAGGATTTATAATAGAATAAAAATACATTACAGTATAGCACAATCAATCCCGCTGTCAAGAAAATTCAAAGAAATAATTGAAGATAAAATGAGGAAAAAAAATAGAGGAATTTATTCTCCAGTTATGCTCAAAAGCACCAAGAAAAATTTCTATTTAGGCAATAAATCTGGAGTGAATTGAACTAGCGGATTCTTTTCAGAAAACCCCAGATGATAAAGAGCAGGCAGAAAGAGTTGAGGAGAAGAACATATCTGAGGAGAATCGGGATCCCTAAAAGAGGGATGAGGATAGTTGACGCTGCAATGGCGCCAAAAAAAGATCCTATTAAATCTAGACCGTATCCCAATCCATAGGTTTTCTTTTTTCTTAAATGCAATTGATTGGACACGATGAACAGATCACCATTGAAGAGACCAAGAAGAAACAGGAAGACAAAAAATACAATTTCGGTTGGACGTTTTTGGATGAGAAAAATCGAGATCGTGATGAGGAGAATGAGCCCCGACTGGATTTGGATCATATGACTATAAAGTGCCTTTATTTTTCGTCCAATGATAGATCCAAAAAAAAGACCTATCATAAAAGATGTAAAAAGTAGAGATATCTTTTGATAGAGCAAACCGTGAACTGTTTGAAAGCGAATGATAGCGATGATCTCTATAATAAGAGTTGACAATCCCATAACAATCAGAGGGGTGAGGAAGTATGTTGAATGTTGTCGCTTCTTCAATCCCATGACAATAAGGATTGATATGAAAAGGATTAAAGGGAAGTCCAGAAACCAAAAAGAGGACAGGCGAGAAAGCCAAGAGAAAAATTTGGATTCAAATGATTTGAACTGTTTGCTCCAGAGGACGGAGTTGAAAAAATAACTGATGGGAGCCAGGTCTTGATTCAAATTTTTTTCCCCTGATAAAATAGTGTCTTTTAATGTCCTGACACGCAGTGGATTTAAGCGTGATTGAAGGAGTTCGGGACTTACGAAAGTGTTGTTGAGATTTAAAGAGCGGATGTCTTCTGACAGAGTTTCGGCATCAAGGAGAGGGAGGAGGGAAGATGCCAGGAAAATGTTTGTATCTCCGGGAATGATCTCAACGGCAGAAAAAACACTTTTTAATGTGTAGTATAAAGAGGACAGGTAGTCCTGCAGTTCGCGGCTGATATAGTTTTCGGCGGATGAGACACGAAATGAAATAATCCCATTTGGGAGAAGTTTTTCCCTGGCTTTAAGGAAAAACTCTCTTGTGAAGAACCTGTTGATTAACATGGAGGAGGGATCCGGAAGGTTGAGTAAAATGATATCGTATCTCTTTTTCGTTCTGTCTAAGAAGGCGATGCCATCATCGAAAAAAATGTGAACACGAGGGCTTCGGAAAAGAGATGAAACTTCTTCCGGAAGATAACGGATGGATATATGAATAATTTCCTGATTCAGCTCCACACAATCCACGTTTGTATGAGGATACTTAAGGATTTGTCTTAATTCTTCCCCTGATCCTCCTCCGATCAAAAGGATATTTTCTGCATCTGGATTATTAAGGAGAGCGAAGTGAGTTAATTCTTCTGCAGAGGCTAGGTCCGGGTAGGTATAGATTGGGACGCTGTTACAGTACAGGGAAATCTGTTCCTCAGTTTTTAGAACATGTAATGTTCCATACACGGTGTCCTTACTTTCGATTAAAGATAGGGGAGTCCAGTAGGTTTTTTGGCTTGGAATATCTGCCGTCCAAAGTGCGGCCATCACAACTGCCGTAGCCAAAAAGAGGGGGACTGATCTCAATTTTCGACAGGAAATGAAAAAAGTTAATGCGATGAAAATCCCTAAGATGGAAACAATCTGCCAATTCGAGAAAAAGGGTATGAGGAGAAAATTGATACAGAGTCCGGCTGCGGCCGATCCTAAAGATTCAAGGATATAAACTTGGGCGAGATGTCCTTTTGAATAATGAATATTGAAGACGAAGAGAAGACCCAGAGGAAATCCGGTAAAGAAGGATAAGAAAAGAGCCGTGAATAATATAGGAATTGTTCCTGTTAATTCTCCAGGAAGAGAATTTAGCGCAAAGCGGGAAAACCGAAGACCAACTAGGCAGAGAGCAAACAAGATGATGAGAAGATGATAGAGGAAAAGTAATCTATAGGAGTTGAACTTTATCTTGGACGCCGAAATGCTTCCTAACCCTCCCCATAGAAGCCAAGTTCCCAGAATGAGACCAAATGTGATTTCATTTCCGAAAAAATGGACAGCAAATTCTCTCATCAGGATAATCTGGAAGGAGAGTGCGGTAAATCCCAGAAGGAAGGGAGGGATGATTTTTCTCACTTTTTTTAAAAAAAACTAGGACCAGATACCGGGAATTGGATTTCGGCAGAAATTGCATTGCCCGTTGACAATCTCTATTTTTTTTATCTCATAGCCTCGACGTTGGATGACGATGTTTTGACATTTCGGACAAAATGTATTTTCAGCCGCATGACCTGGGACATTACCGATATAAACATAGTGCAGCCCTTCCTCCTTTGCCGTATCACGGATGCGGATCAGGGTTGAAAGAGGTGTAGGAGGAAGATTCTTCATGAGGTACATCGGATGGAACCGGGAGAAATGGATCGGGATATCTTGCCCGATTTCCGTCTTCAACCAGCGGCTCAATTGCCGGATTTCGTCATTGCTGTCATTCAGAGTAGGAATAACAAGATAGACGATTTCCAGCCAAACATCGCTTTTGGCAATAGTCTTGATTGCCTCCAGGACAGGGTTCAGTTCTCCTCTTACATATTTTGTGTAAAACTCTTGAGAAAAAGCCTTTAAATCCACTTTTATCCCGTCTACAACTCCCATCAGTTCTTGGAGGGGTTCCTGACTGATATATCCTCCTGTGATGACGACATTCCGGATATTTCTTTTTAAGGCCTCTTTTGCCGTGTCGACCATATATTCAAAGAACACAATAGGCTCTGAATATGTATAAGCTATAATGTGGCTGTTGTATTTTTCTGCATTGACGGCCACTGAAGCGGGCGGGAGGTCGATATGACGAATCTGCTCAGGCCGGACTTGGGAGATTTCCCAGTTTTGGCAGAATTTACAGTTGACGTTGCATCCGGCAGTGGCGATAGAAAGAGTGCTCTGGCCTGGAAGAAAGTGGAAGAACGGTTTTTTTTCGATGGGATCGATGTTGAGCGAACAGGCTTTACCATAGACCAAAGTGATGTAGGTTCCTCCGCTATTTTCCCGGACGCCGCAGTATCCGCGTTCTTTATCACCCAGCCTACAGGCCCGGGGGCATAATTCGCATTCGATTTCCCGGTCTTCCAGTTTTTTATAAAATCGAGCTTCGACATGGGATAAGTTGGCTGTTTCTTGAAAGGCATAGAGGTCGGAAAGTAATGAGGACATACCGGAACAAGCAACGGCTCCCGTGCCTCCTCCCATGATCCTGAAAAATTGTCGTCTCTTCATGGTCATTCTAACGTATTTGCCTCTGTGTGCATCTTAAACTTCTTCTTCAATGATTGTTATTCCATCTTCCGAGTTCTTTCCTAATCCCATTCCCGCGGCCGTCTTAAGATAGGCAGGTTCTCTCTGTTCTTCTTCCAAAGAGGGCAGGCCTTTTTCGGCTCTCAGTTTTTCAATTATCTTCCAACCGATATAATCAGCGGCGACCGGATCGAAACTGAAAATGAATGCTCCATAATTAACTGCCCACTGGGCATGATAAGACGGCCCTCTGTGGTACTGGACGGTCAAGGCGTCTAAAATGGTCAATTTATGTTTTTTTTTAATCGGTGAACTATCGAAGATTTCCGCCACAAAGGGATTGCAGTTGAAATCGTGATATTTATTTGGGTTGTGGACGGCTCCATAATAGTTCTTCATTCCTCCAGTAACTCCAGCGAGTCCATGATCTTTGAGAATAGCCAAGCTGATGGAGGATTGAATATATTCTGTTTGGATGGTTGAAAATAGGCTGCCGATACTGAGGTGAGAGACGAGTTGAGTCCCATATTGGATTCCATGTGTATCGGTCCCGAATATTCTAAAACCATTTCCATCGGTATTAAGACGATATCCGGCCTCTTTTAGCTCTCGGTTTGTTCGGTCCCATAAAATGATGTTTTTCTTTTGATGCCCGCCCAAAACCAGAGTTTCAGCCAGTGTCAGGGAGGTTTCCGGTTTTGTGGATATTTTTTTTCCTCCCAGTGTATTGATTTTGATCCCAATCTTTTCTCCTTCATGAAAGATGGTCCTGAGACCTGCTTCAATTTGACTTTGACCCGTGAGGAGAGCAAAGCCTCGGATTAACATTGTTTTAATTAGAGAAGGAGGAACTTGACCCCTTGGACCTTGAGTTCTATTGCTGCGAACGATGACTACCCTTGATTTTGCCATTATTTAAAAGTTACTCCACTACATAGGGGTTGTCAATGGAGGAGGGTTGAGTGAGAAATTTCTTGTCAATTTGGGGAGTTGGGTTTATATTGAAATAGCCAAATCTTTTTTTACGGAGAGAAAGATGGTTAGGACAAAATCAAAGCGCTTCAGATATTTGTTTCTCAGCCCGGTCGTTTTAATCTTGATGATGACAGTTGTAGGAATCGGATCAGAAAGAAGTGATTCTTCCTCACAACAATCTCTTCTGCCTCAATTGAATAACTGGACAAAAACCGAAGAGCCCTCCAGCTATTTTCCAGGGACTCTTTTTGAATTCATCAATGGTGCAGCCGAAATTTATTTGGCCTATGATTTCAAAGAACTGACTGTTTTTCAATATGGCCAGAAGGGGAGCACGGCCAGTATGGCGGTAGAAATCTATGAAATGTCCAATGAAACCAACGCCTTCGGGATCTACGGTGCCGAACGTTACCCCGACAACAATTTTATCCCCATCGGGATTCAAGGATATGTTGAAGAGGGGATATTGAATTATCTAATCGGAAAATACTACATTAAACTCCTATGTTTTGAGGGAGGTGACCGGTCTGGAGAATATCTGGAACTTTTTGCCAAAACAATTGCCGAAAAAACTCAAGGAAAAACGACTTTTCCAACTCTGCTTAATCATTTTCCAAAGGAAGGGCTGGTGGCCAATAGTGAAAAATTCATTTTGAAGAATGTCATGGGATACAGTTTTCTCCATGATGGGTATCTTTCTAATTATAAAGTCAATGATTTTGAATTCGACTGTTTTATCATCCAAGGCAGGAATGAAGAGGATGCCCAAATGATGCTGGATAAGTATCTGGAAGCGAAAAAATCACAACCCATCGAAAAAACAGCATCCATGGTTTCGATTAAAGATCGATATTACGATTTGATCTTTTTGTCAAGGGTGGGAAACCACATTTGTGGTGTAATGAAAATAGAGGAAGGGAGAGAACACCTCGGTAAGGATTACTTAAAAACTCTCACAGATTCTTTTAAGAGATAAGCAAAATCTTATTCGGATTTTGGAAGGACTCGATTTTCCCAATAAGTTTTAAGCTGGTTGAATTGAATTAGGAGAAGATCGAGTTTTTTTTCAGCATCGAATAGATCGTTGTTGCGTCCCGCCGTCTCTAATTGGAAAAACGTTTTTTGAAGGGCTGTAAAACCGAGGCTGGCGGACGATCCTTTCAGGCTGTGGGCAAGTTCTTGAACCCGGACGGCATCTTTCCGATTGACAGCTTTTTTTAATACTAAATATTTTTCTTCGAAATCTTCTTTAAACATGTCGATAAGCTCTTCGAGAAAGTCCATATCTCCGCCCGTTCTTTCCAGAGCAAAAGCCAAATCTATAGGGATGAATCCGGTATTATTGTTCAATTTAAGTCTTCCTAATGCCTGTGCTCTCTCTCGACTAAAATTCTTCGTTTTTTATTATTCTCAATCGTATCGAAGAGTTCTTTTGGGTTGAGTGGTTTGGTCAGGTAATCGTCCATTCCTGCTTCAAAGCATTTTCTTTTATCTTCCGGCATGGCATGAGCGGTCATGGCAATGATGGGAACATGTTTTCCCGTTTTTTCTTCCTTTTTTCTGATGGCCATTGTGGCTTCAAAACCATCCATTTTAGGCATCTGTACATCCATAAGGATAAGATCTACTGGGTCCTTTTCCCACATCCAAAGGGTTTCCTGACCGTTATTGGCCACAGTCACTCTGTATCCCTTCTTTTCCAGCAGTCTGACGGTGAGTTTTTGGTTGATCTCATTGTCCTCGGCAAGAAGAATTCTGAAATGAAGGGGCGATTCATGGAGAGAATGTTTTGTGATCAATTGAGTCTGCTCTTCAGATTTTTTTGATGGATGAAAAGTTAACATGATGGAATCTAAAAGATCGGATTGATTGACAGGTTTTGTTAGGTAGGCTGAAAAGCCCAGTTTCCGGCATCGGGCTGCATCGCCCGGCATTCCGGCTGACGTGAGCATTATCGTTTTTATATCATGTAAAAGGGGATGTTTTTTAATTTTTTCAGCTAGGGCAAATCCGTCCAAATCGGGCATGTGTGCGTCAATGATAACCGCTTTAAAAGGTGAATTTGTTTTTTCGGCTTTTTCTAGAAAACTCAAAGCGGATTTTCCGTTCCCAACGGCCTGAGGTTTCATTTTCCAGTTTTTGAGCATTTTTTCAAGGAGGATCCGATTGGTGGTATTATCGTCTACGACGAGAACGGGAAGATCATAAATATTTTCGAATTCAAGAAAGATCGGTGATTGCTTTTTGATTTTTTGAAGCTTCAAGCGGACGATGAAATGGAACGTACTTCCCTTGCCTGGCCGGCTGTCTACCCAGATTTCCCCATCCATCAGATCTACCAATTGAGATGAAATCGCCAATCCCAATCCAGTGCCGCCGTATTTTCGAGCCATCGTGCCGTCTGCTTGGGAAAAGGCATCAAAAATGGCCACCTGTTGGGCTGATGAAATTCCAATCCCCGTGTCTGTTACCGAAATATGAAGTTTAATGTCGTCTTCCGTTCGTTCCTCTTCCTTGACTTGGACGAGAACCTCACCTTTGTCGGTGAATTTAATGGCGTTGCCAATGAGATTGGTGATGATCTGCCTGAGCCGACCGGGATCTCCAATCACGTCATTTGGAATATTTGAAGGCATATCAAGAAGAAGTTCAAGTCCTTTCTGGTTGGCCGTTACGACGTGAGAGAAAACTATTTGTCTTAAGGATTCCTGGAGCCTGAATTTCAGAGCTTCAAGCTCAATTTTACGAGCTTCAATTTTCGAAAAATCGAGAATTTCGTTAATGAGTTTCATCAAAGTGAGTGCGGATTCTTTCACAGATATCAAATATTCCCGCTGCTCAGCAGAGAGTTGTGTATCCAGTGTCAATTCAGTCATTCCTATGATGCCGTTCATTGGCGTGCGAATCTCATGACTCATGTTAGCCAAGAACTGGCTCTTTGTTCTGTTGGCCTCCTGGGCATCATGCTTTGCTTTCACTAATTCTGTCACATCGATGAGATTGAAAATCACACCCTCGTAATGTTTCCCCCTGTAAATTGGCTGCAGGCGAAAAATCGTTTCAAGATCACCAAGCGGCCGTTGAATAGTCACAGGTTTGGAAGAAGACTTTTTTTTGAACGTATCGATGTGCTTTCTGAGCTTTTCTAATATTTTCTGATCATGCAGTTCCCAAATGGATTTCCCGATAATGTCTTCTCTTTTTTTGTGAATGAGTTTAAGAAAATAATTATTGATCTCAATGACGATGTCTTTGTTGTCTGCAAAGACAATTCCCTCTTCCATTCCGGATATCATAGCAGACAATTTGATGGCCTCTTTTTCTACTTCTTTCTGAGCGTGCTTACGATCTGTGATATCTCTCGCCACAGCAAGTACAAGTTCTTGACCTTCCAGTTGGGATAATTGTGCATTGATTTCCACGTTGATTTTCTTTCCATTCTTGGCGATGAGGTTTCTTTCGTAGAGAAATTTTTTCTTTTCGAATAATAGTTTTACAAAATTGAGATCGACTTTGTTATCCGGATCATTGATATCTTGAGGAGACATTCGTAAGAATTCGTCTCGAGTGTATCCCAGCATTTGCGTGGCCATGTCATTGACCTCAATGAATTTTGTGGGTCGACCTTGTTTTGTAAATCCATGCACAAAAATAGCGTCATTGACAGAATTAAAAAGAAGATGGAAGCGTTTTTGGCTTTCTTTAAGCGCCAGTTCATCCTTCTTTTGTTTTGTTATATCCCGATAGATGCCATAGACGGCGATCTGCTTTCCTTCGATGATAATAGGGGAGGCCAGGACAGAGACATCCACGAGTGTTCCATCTTTTCTTTTTCTTTTAGTCTCGATGGCGATATTTTTTCCAGCGGCGGCATTCTGTGTAATAATCACTGCACTCTCAAGATTTTCTTCCTTTGTAACGAGGTTGTCGATATTTTCCCCGATCACTTCCTCAGGAGAATAGCCAAAAAGACGGTAGAACGCCTGATTTGCCCGGATGATGCATCCATTATTTTCGGATAAAACGATCGCCTCCTGTGCACTTTCAAATAATTGATCAAGATAGGCTTTTTCAAGGACATCAGAATTACGATGACTTGTCATTCGATCTGTTCTCCAGTTCTTGAATTTTCATCTATTTCAAAGCCTGAGTTTTTTTTGGTTCTGTCACGATGGCGCAATTACGTCCTTGTCGTTTGGCCTGGTAGAGCGCGTTATCGCTGCTTTCGAGCATTTTATCGAGTGAGATTTTATTGAGACCTTGAGAGGAGGCTCCCCCGAGACTGATGGTGATATTTAAGGCCCCTGCTGTTGTTTTTATCTTTTTTTTGCAGATGATCTGTCGAAGACGTTCCGCAATGACTGTCACATTGTTTTGGTCACAATTTGGTAGGACGATGAGCATTTCGTCTCCACCATATCTCCCTATTTTGTCATAACCACGCAGAGAGTGTTTCAATCGAAAGGCGACTTCGGAAAGCACCTTGTCACCGACACTGTGCCCAAAATTATCATTAATCTGTTTGAAGTTGTCGATGTCAATCATGATGGTCCCGATATAGGTGCGTTCTCGTGCTCCCCGGTTGAGTTCTTCCTCAAAGAATTCAAAGATTTTTCTCCGGTTCCAGAGATTAGTCAAGCTGTCGATGGTGGCCAGTTGAATACGCATATCTTCTAAGTTGATGATGCGGCTTCCATTCATGAGGCGCACTTTAAGTTCGAGAAGGTTTGCGGGTTTAATCATGTAATCATCTGCTCCTGATGAAAGCCCTTCGATAATGTCATCTTGCTGATTTTTTCCCGTGAGCAGAATGATATAGACATACTCTGATTTATTCTTGGGGAGTTCTTTGCGGATTCTTCTGCAGAGATCGATCCCATCGATACCAGGCATCATCCAGTCGATAATGGCCAAACGTATGTTTTCTTTTAAAATATAGTCCCAAGCTTCTGTGCCATTTTGTGCGGTGACGACATCGTATCCCCAATTGGAAATATTTCTTGCAAGATTCCGGCTGAGAATGATGTTGTCCTCGGCAATCAGGACTTTTAAGTTTTTCGCCTTCCCCGTGTTCAATTTATTATGAACCTCATTTTCTTATAGTTAAATTATATCTAGAGTTAGAATTTCGTAAATCGCCTTTTTCGATGAAGGATGGGGTGATATTCGTTACAAAAGGGCCGATTTTAAGATGAGATGACTCCTCTTAAAAGGTGATCCACAGGAGATAAAAACATCCCATTTCCGTGATTTTTAATCGACTTGCTTTCACGGAGAACTCGTTCTTGAAATCATAGAAATGGAAATACTCCCATAAATAAAATTTCACTTTCGCTGGTTTATGAATTATAATAAATATGTTGATGAGATGGAATCAAACAGAGTAAGCACTGCCAGTCTTCTCATTGTGGTCATTTTTATTATCGGCGTAGTTTTAAAGCTTGCTCAGCCTGTTCTGTTTCCCTTTTTTTTAGCGATCTTTCTCTCCTTTACTCTTTATCCGGTTTTAGATTTCTTGACACGTTTTAAGATACCGAGATCATTAGCCATTGTGTTTATTCTTCTGGTCACTTTTTTCATTATCTACCTTTTAGGATCCCTCCTTTACTCCAGCGGGAAGACCTTTGCTGCGGAATTCCCAAAATATGGCCAGAAAATTAATGACATTTTGGTTTCCATCTTCGCAAGATTAAATTTTCCATCTCAGGAAATTGAATCTTTCAACTTGATGGAACAGCTGAACATCAAGAATTTTGGAAACCTGCTTCTTTCAATATTTGGGACTGCTTTTTCATTCCTGTCCAATCTTTTTCTCATTCTCATATTTTTTGTTTTCATTCTAGCGGGCCGTGGAGAGACAGAGGCGAAAATCTTTCGCTCTTTTAAAAGAGAACAGGCTGAAACGTTTATTCAAATTAAAAATAATATTGATACACAAATCCAGAAATATTTAGGGATAAAAACAGTCATCAGTCTTATCACGGGTCTTCTGGCGACGATCATTCTTCTTTTTTTTGGTGTTGATTTTGCTATTGTCTTTGGATTTTTTACTTTTGTCCTCAATTACATTCCGAATATCGGATCCATTATTGCCACGGTTCTTCCTCTGATAATCGCTCTATTTCAGTTTGACACTCTTTGGCCGGCCTTTTGGATCCTTATCATATTGGGGTCTTTACAGATGCTTCTTGGCAACTTTATTGAACCAAGAGTTATGGGGCGAGGTTTGGGATTGAGCCCTCTGGTCATTCTCTTTTCTTTATTTTTCTGGGGATGGTTATGGGGGCTTCCAGGAATGATCCTTGCTGTCCCGATTGTAGCCGTCATAAAGATTGTCACAAGCAATATTCCTTCACTGAAGTTTATCTCTATCCTAATAAGCAGGGGTTAGCTTTTTATTAATAATCCAGGTTAAAACTTTTTCTTAAGCAAGAAAGTGTCAGAGTTGAGTACTTTAATCTTTCTTCCCCAAAGGCTCTTGAGAGCTTTCTGAGCGGCCTTTTGTTCCGCATTCTTTTTAGAACTTCCCTTTGCCTTGGCAAGCTTTTTTTTTTCAGAAAACACTTCAACAGTAAAGATTCTTTTGTGATTGGGGCCTCTCGAAGTGACGGTTTTATAACTGGGAGCAGGGAGGTTGTCCTTCTGGAGATATTCCTGGAGTGCGGATTTATAGTTGTTGATGAAAAATTTATCGACGTTGATTTTTTTAAAAAGTGACTGAACCTGGGAAAGGAGGAACTTTTTGGCGTCGGTGATTCCCGAATCCATGTAAATGGCTGCAATCAACGCTTCGAAAGCTCCGGCAAGAATAGTCTTTTTCTTTCTTCCCCCGCTTTTCTCTTCTCCTTTGCCCAAAAGGATGTACTTGTCGAGCTTGATGTTTTTAGCAAAAGTGAAAAGGGCTGTTGTGCTTGTGGCCTGGGATTTGAGTTTTGACAGCTCTCCTTCTGAAAGTTCAGGATAGGATTGGCAGAGAAAGTCTGCAAGGATTAACCCGAGAACGGAATCTCCAAGAAATTCCATCACTTCATTGTCAGAGTGATTGTCATGTGGATTTTCATAGGCAAACGAGCTGTGTGACAGGGCTTGAAAAAGAAGATTCTTGTTTTTAAATGAATAGCCGATTTTCTTTTCGAATCCAAAGAGCTTTTTTTTCTCCTGTATTTTCACGGTGATGCCTTTTCCCTAACCGGATGAGACAATTTTTCCCTCTACAATAGTCATTTCGGGTTTGCCTCTAAGTTTCCATCCATGGAAAGGACAGTTTCGACTTTTTGATTTGAATGTGTTGGCATCGATGAAAATCTCTTTATGAAGGTTCAGTATTGTGAGGTCGGCATCCGCTCCTATACATATTTTCCCTTTGTTTTCCAAGCCAAAAATTTCTGCAGGACGCACGGACATCATTTGGATGAATCGTTCAAGAGAAATAATGTTTTTATGGACAAGTTTATCCAGAAGAAGGGGGACGGCGGTTTCGAGCCCGATGATCCCAAAAGGAGCAAAATCGAGTTCAACGGCTTTTTCATCAGATGTGTGAGGGGCATGATCGGTGGCAAAGATGTCGATAGTTCCATCTTTCACGGCTGAAAGGAGCGCCAGGACATCTTCTTGACTCCGAAGAGGGGGTTTCATCTTAAGATTTGTGTCATAATTCTGAAGAGATTTATCTGTCAGAAGAAGATGGTGGGGCGTGACTTCAGCCGTTATTTTGAGTTTTTTCTTTTTAGCCGTGCGGATGAGATCAACGGATCCTTTTGTACTGATATGGGCCAGATGAATGCTTGTATCCGCCTTTTCTGAAAGGATGATATCCCGGGCGACCATAACTTCTTCAGAAGAGCTAGGAATACCCTCGAGCCCATAGAGATAAGAATAGTAACCTTCGTGCATGACTCCATGAGCACTGAGATTCTTATCTTCACAGTGATCGATGATAACAGTGTCGAGCAGCTTGGAGTATTCGAGCACTCGCCGCATGATCAGACTGTTGGAAATGGGTTCCCCATCATCAGAGAAGGCCACAGCCCCGGCACTGACAAGATCAGACATTTCAGTAAGATCTTCCCCTTTAAGCCCAACCGTTATGGCGGCTATGGGAAGAATATTGACCACGGCATGTTTTTTTGCCTCAGAAAGAATGAATTCAGTGACTCCACGTGTATCATTGACGGGGGAAGTATTAGGCATGCAGGCAATCGTAGTAAAACCTCCTTCTGCTGCTGCTAAGGCTCCGGATTGAATCGTTTCTTTATTCTCATATCCTGGCTCACGTAAATGAGTGTGCATGTCAATAAAACCTGGAGCGACAACAAGACGGGACGCATCGATGATACGGGCATCCTTGGAGGTAATTTTTGGCTTTATTTCGATGAATTTTTTCTTGTCGATCAGAATATCCAGGGTTTCATCTGTATGTGAAGAAGGATCGATGACTCTGCCGTTTTTAATCAGTAATTTCACTCTCTTTTCCTCCTAACAAAAGGTACAGGACGGCCATTCTGATTGCAATTCCGTTCTCAACCTGCCTGAGGATAACGGATTTTACCGAATCTGCAAGATCTGCTGATATTTCAACGCCTCTATTTATTGGACCGGGATGCATGATTATGGCATTTCTTTTCGCCCTCCGGAATCTTTCTGGGGTTAAACTGAAGAGATTTCTGTATTCTCGTATAGAGGGGAATAGATTCTTTTGCTGACGCTCGAGTTGAATGCGCAGCATCATGACTACATCTGCTCCTTCTAATGCTTGATCCAGGTTGTATTTAACTTCTACTCCGAATTTTTTGAATTCTTCAGGTAGGATGGAAGGGGGGCCCACACAGACAACTTGAGCTCCCAGTTTGTTGAGAAGTGAGATGTTCGATCTGGCCACACGGCTGTGCAGGAGGTCGCCGACTAAAACAACCTTCAGACCCGAGAAACTCTTTTTTTTCTGACGGATAGTGAAAGCATCCAGGAGAGCCTGTGTCGGGTGTTCATGGGCTCCGTCTCCGGCATTAATGATGTGTGAAGTACAGAAAGTGCTGATGAAATAGGGGACACCGGCTGCGGTGTGGCGGACGATAATCGCATCTGTTTTCATGGCTTCAAGATTGAGGACTGTATCCTTCAGAGTTTCTCCTTTCATGAGAGCGCTGCTCTGCTTGGTGAAATTGGTGATGTCTGCGCTCAATCTTTTTGCCGCAAGTTCGAATGAACTCCTTGTTCTAGTGCTGGCCTCGAAGAAGAGGTTGATGATCGTTTTTCCCCTGAGAATGGGGACTTTTTTCACTTCTCGACTGGAGATTTCCAGAAAGGATTCAGCCGTATCAAGGATTTTCAAAATATCAGAAACTGAGAGGTCTTTGATTCTGATGAGATGTTTGTGTTTGAAAGCCAATGTGAATCTTCTAATTTATTTCAACCGGCTCAGTTATGAGGACTTCTTCGGTCCCGTCAATTTCCTTCAGGCGGACTTGGACGACTTCTTTTCTTGATGTGGGGAGAAATTTGCCCACATAATCAGCTCTGATGGGGAGTTCTCGATGGCCTCGATCGATATAGACAAGAAGCTGGATGGTTTTGGGACGGCCAAGATCCATCAAGCTGTCCATGGCCGCTCGTATGGTACGTCCCGTAAAAAGAACATCGTCGACCAGAAGAATATCTCTATTCTTTATGGAAAAGTTGATTTCTGTGGTCTTGACAATGTGCTTCGCTTCGAGATCAGAAAAATCGTCCCGATAGAGAGTGATGTCAAGAATCCCGATAGGAACTTCAATGTTTTCCAGATTTTTAATCTGTTTGGCGATTCTTTTGGCCACATAGACACCTCGGGTTCTGATTCCGATGATAACGAGATTATTCAGATCACGGTTACGTTCAGTGATTTCCGTGGCAATCCGGATGAAGGCTCTCTTCATTTTACGCTCATCCATGATTTTTGCCTTTATTTTATCTTCCATAGAGTGGCTCCTCAGTAGGTGACAGGTGTTGTGAGTGTATTGAGAACTAATCTCATCTGTCGTGTTTATTGTTATAAGAAAATGCACTATTTAGGGCAAAATGTCAAGAAAAGAGGACAGTACGAGAGGACTAAAGTTTGAAGAAAGATTTGGCGGCGGCGAGATCTTTTTTCAATTGTTCGGCTAACTGCTTGGTTGAGTTAAATTTGATCTCGTCCCTGATTTTTTTCAACAGCTGGATTTTTTGTGTTTGACCGTAGAGATTTTCAGTAAAATCAATGATGTATGACTCGATCTGTGTTTCTGAAGGGCCAAAAGTGGGACTGGTCCCAATATTGGTTAATGACGGTCGTTTTTGTCCTTGAAAACAGACATAGGAAAAAAAAATTCCATGGGGAATAATTTCGTTTTTTGAGGAAATGTTAGCTGTGGGAAAACCGAGGTTTTTTCCTCTGGAATGGCCTTTGATGACAGTTCCTTCGATTTCATAGGGGTGTCCGAGCAGTGCGTTGGCTTTTTCAATATTTCCTTTCAGAAGATAGGTTCGGATGAGGCTGCTGCTGACTATACGGCCGTGTCTTTTTTCAGATGGGATGGAGAAAAACCTGAAACCACAGAGAGATGAGAGTTTTTGGAGAATGCGCACATTCCCAGTTCTGTTCTTTCCAAAACGAAAATTATCTCCAACTATGACTTCCTCGGCATGAAGTGTATCTATCATAATATTTTGAATGAAATCCCGGCTGCTGAGACTGGCAATGTCTCCGCTGAAAGGCAGGACTAAGGTCATACTGATGTTGTTTTTTTCGATATCCTTTAATCGCTGGTCCATGGTCTGGATCATTTTAACAGGATTTTTCCCGAAATATATTTCTGGGTGAGGGGAGAAAGTCAGGACAAGAGAAGGCAATTTGTGTTTTTCCGCTTCGCCTGCGAGAACTTGAAGTATCTTTTTATGTCCGAGATGGATTCCATCAAAATTGCCGATAGCTGTTACAGTGCTCTTTGTCAGAGCCGGGAAGTCTTTGATGCGGTGGATTATTAACATGCCGTTAGAGCTTAATGATTTTTGTTTTCTCCATGTAAAGCATTTTAAGCTGATGGAGTCCGTTATTGAGCAGGGTTTCTTCTTCAGACTTTAAATTTCCTAAAGTTTTTTCTTTGAGGAGATCGAGAAGATCGATGAGCCTTTTGGCGAGATCTATATTTTCATCGATCTTTTTTGAGACCGGATCTTCTGCAGTGCCGAGTTTGAAAAGAGCTTGCGTGTAGAAAGGGAGGAAAAGTGAGCTAAAATCCAATGGCGGAAGCATTTCCTTTTGATTTTCGTGTGTTTCTGTCTTTTCTTCTTTCTCTTCTAGTTTGTTTTTTTTATCTTTATTGCTGGTAGTCATACAATCCTCCAGATTCTTTTATTCATAAAAACTGCCGACACCTGTCATTCAGACTGTGTCGCATTCCTATCCAGGCTTCTGTTATTAGGCATTCTTAAATGATTTCTGTGACCGAATCATAGTCTTTAAGCAATATATTGGGTTTATCATTCTTTTATAACTCCAAAATCACCATTGCCAGGGAAAATGACATCTTTCCCTGTCTAAATTGCCAGTTTTTTAACCAATCCCTCAACTCCCAGCAGAGTGATCATCCTTGAGATGTTAAAACAGCTTGCTAATAATGACATTTCCGCTTTCACTCCATCGAGTCCTCTGAGAAGAAAAGCGTTCACCATTAGGTTCCGCTTGAAGTGTCCAAAAGGCAGCTCAACTCTCTGTTTCCTTAGTTTATAAATCTCTTGAGATTCCGGCTGTTTATATTGTTCCTCAAGTTTGTCTCTCATTTCCTCGTTATGGAGCCTTGTAACCATCCTTCCCCTTTTTGACTTTGTGCACTCACCAAAATAAAGACACCTCAGGCATATGGATTTATCTGATATGAGATATGCATTATGTTTTTCTAGTTTACTAAAATGTGAATATCGCAACTCTTGTCCTTCCGGACAGATGTAGCAATCTCTCTCTGGATCATACTGGAAATTTATTTTATCAAAAGGCTTCACTTTCCTCTTGGACGCTTGCCGCTGGGAGGGAACTATGACGTTAATCCCTTGCTTATCAATCTTTTCTAATTCACCGGTATCCGCATAACCCGAATCAGCAGAAGCCGTATCGCATTTCTTGCCTAAAGTTTCATTGGCTTGATCAATCTGGTTTGCAAACTGGTTAAGATCATTATTCTCACTGACTACATCACTATTGACTATTAAGCCGTACTTTTCATCAACAACAGATTGTGCATTATAGCCGGCATGGGAACCCTGTATACTGTTAATTCTGGTACAGTCTGCATCGGTGGTGTTTTTTGATTTCTTTTTTTCATCCTCAAGCTCTTTGAGTATCTTCTCCACTTCAGATTTGAGATTTTCTTTATCCTTAAGCTCTTTTTCCATCTCTACCAGAGACTCTTGGTCTTCTTCCTTTTCATCAATCCTGTCACATTCAGAAAGAATAGCGTCTATGTGCGTATCAATCTTTCTCAGATATTTCTCACATTTCTTCTTGTCCCATGTGTTTTTAATCGAGGCATTGGCTCTGATCTTGCTCCCGTCTACAAAAAGCGTATTGCCTGCAATCAAATTAAGCTTGATGCATAAACGAGCACATTGTTTCAGTACTTGCTTAAGTGCTTTCTTATTTTTACGCCTGAACTCTGCAATGGTTTTATGATCAGGCTTTAAACCACCCATCAGCCACATAAACGAAACATTATGATGTAGGGCTCTTTCCAGCTTCCTTGAACTGCGGATTCCATAGGAATATCCATATACCAAAAGTTTAAGCATCGCTTTGGGATCATACTCGGGATTGCCAACTTTATCTTCATTTAGCTCAATCCCAAGTTCAGAAAAATCCATCGATTCCACAATCGCATCATAGGCACGTACCGGATCGCCAGGCTTTACATAATCTCCGATGCATTGTGGAAACAGACCATTTTGCTCTCTATCTCCGAATCGATATGACATG
>SDBS01002153.1_pt1 | contig 19794 bp, 20 predicted proteins | sample 2277091 | NCBI WGS metagenome assembly SDBS01 (sample SAMN10404972, study PRJNA504765) | marine sediment metagenome | isolation source: marine sediment core GS10_PC15, 163 cmbsf | place: Arctic Ocean: Southern Knipovich Ridge | collected 2010 | reverse complement strand
GATACTCAGTTTTTCGGTGAGCTTGCGGGTGAGTTCGACACTTGCATCACCAAGCAGACCGCGATCGAAATCGAAAGCTCCTGTATCCCAGAACATCTCCATCTTTCCAGAAACCTCCATCTTGTCTGAAAGAGGGAATGAATACCGTGATCCGAGTCGTACCATCCATCTCCATTCGTCCAGCTGGAAAAAACCTCATTACAGTTCTTTTTAATGGAGACATTGTTGGTTGTCCGACAATGTCAGTATCTAGCGGTAATATCAAAGAGCAGTCTTTATTAGAAATCTGGCATGGAGATTATATGAATAGTTTCCGACAGGAAATTCCTTCTTGTTCTGTTTGTGATGGAGATATTTGTATGGGAGGGTGCAGAGCTGTTCAAAGTATATTAAACAGCCAGCTTTGTTTCTGACCTTTTTGACCGCATGCATAGCATGCGGTTTTTTGTTGGGATGTAAGGGTTTTATTGACATTCCCTTACAAGGTTGATTTAATCGTAAAAGAACATTGGGGGTGCGTATGCGGATGAGAGTGTTGCTAGCAATTTCGTGTCCGGCTTGCGGAACAGCACATAACTCATGGAGCCGCGCTTATACTAAAGGAAAGGCCTTACTTTTTGGCACTAATCCGGACGTAACATGTCCGTTGTGCAATGGGTGCGTACCAGACAAAGACACCCTTGAATTTATGGAATATAAGGTTCGTCTCAGACTACTATCTAGAGATACTGAAAATGATTCTTAAGCCCCATAACAGGGGCTTTTTTGTATAAAAAGACCCGTTGATGTTACAACTTTCTGTGGCTTGATCGATATTTTAAGATCGATGATGCCGGATAGCCTTTCTAATACCGATAAAGCTACCAAAAACTATTAGGAGTCCGAGCATTTGTCCACCAGGACTATCATCAATTCCACCATAAACAAATAACAAGAAACCGATTATGATGATCAGTGTAAAACAAAGTATTTTCCTTCTATATTTTTTCTTAGATTCTGGAGCTTGTTCTAAGTGTCCCGTTGTTTTGTTTTCTTTAGCCATAGTGATTTCCTTGGTTTAAAAGTAAATTTTTCCTTTCAAAAAACTACCTAAATAAAAATACAATATAATAATATCATATATACCTGGGTTACTAGACGACGTTGGAACCTTTCTAAAATAAAAAACCGCCTCAGTATTGTTACATATTGGCGGTATCAACTGGTCTACTCAGCACTCTCTTTTTCTACAGCGGTGTCCGACGGCTTAGGCGATCTAATCATTCCAGACATCATTTCTTCTGCGCTGGGGAATCGTCCAACTTCTCCTCTGAGGTACCTGGCTTCAAAGCCGTCAGCTATATCACGCTCAATTTCTCGGAGTGTTTTTCCATTCAAATCTGGTTGTTCTCTTGAACTCACAGCCACTCCCTTCTATGTGTACTAGGTGTATGAAATCATAGCACTGCGAAGTATGTCAAGGATTTGCTCCCCACCTTGGTCCAGAACCGGATTCCAGCAAGACCCCTCAAAGGTTTTTTATTTTGGACTTCTCTACTCTGGGTTGGTCGCTGAAACCAAGGCTTTTGGAGCAAAAATGAGACAAGTGAAACACCTTTTGTTTCTAAATCTTTTACTCTATACCAAAAAATTCAGAAAAACTTCCAACGCTAAAACCAATCAACACACTGTTATCCATTACAACAGTGGGCACACCTGAACTTCCAGTTCTTACCGTCAATTCTTCCCCAGCAGCTTTGCTTTTTGAAATATCAATTGCTTCATACTCGATACTGTGCTCGTTCAACCATTCTTTTGCTTCTATACAATAAGGGCAGGTCGGCAGTGAGTACATTATTACTTTTGATACACCCGGAATATAACGCTGTTTTTGTCTTTTTTCTGGCACCGTCGGTTCTCCTTCCGGTTCTACTTGAATTCTATTTTGCTGCATTTCTTGTTCTGACAAAGAAGGCGCCGGTACAACCCTTAGTTCGGTAGAGACATAAACCGATGATGAGGAAATTAAAAGAATGCGAAAACATTTGTCTGCTGTTGTTGCTCCAAGCTCTTTACACTTAGATTCAGCTACCGGCCACTGGTCTGCTGGGCGCTCCCGCAACTATAAAGAAAGCCTTAAGCGCTTCAAATGATTCAAAACCATCAACGGGAATTTTCTCACATATTTCTGGTGGCCCTCCTGTTTTTGTACATAACTCTTTGGGTGTTTCAGAACCCTGAAGAAATTTTTCTACCATTAATTCCTCTCGCGCTTCCACTTGGATTCTTTCTCTTACCTCTTGCGGAACCACCGCTGGCAAAGAAACTACTTCTGGAACTTCGCCCAAGGCGTTTTTCATTTTTAATGCTTCAACTGCTTTTCCGTGTCCTTTGGACGAAACCTTCATTGCATTTTCAATGGCTGGTTTTGCCTGCTCAGAAACTTTCTCATAAACTTCAGCCAAAATCCTCATGTGGACAGAAGTTGTCTTTCCTGCATTAGACATGACTTCAATAGCTTTTTCGGTGTTTTTGTCGCCAGTCATAGCTTTTTCTGCACTGGACATACTCTTATTTAATTGCATTTCGTATCTTTCGAGTGTTTTTTCCATGAATTCCGGTTTTCCTTTTTCTACCACAGCCTTTGCTTCAGCTAGTCTTTCAGTGGCAAGAGCAGCATGTCTTTCAGCTTTCCTAATATCACCAAAAGTAAAAAAGGTACGGGTCGCTTCCACGGCTCTTTCCAAGAAATAAAATGGGCTGTCGGGTGTCATACCCGGGTCCGGAAGTTCCATCTCTTGAGCAAAGACCACTCCTCCAAAGAAAAGTGAAAAAATAATTATTGGCAGTATTTTTGTTTTCATATGTTTTTTATTTAATAATTGATTAATTTTAAATTTTCATCTATATCTATATTCTAACAAAGTTTATCTAATTTGTAACATTGGTTGTCCACATCCAAGGTCTAGACTTACCTCACCATTCCGGCATCCTTCATGCTGAAAAACGCCACATTACTGTGGCGCTCCTCGGAGTTTGCTTCAAAAAGGCTCGGGTTACTAGACGATGTTGGAACCTGGATTATGGAGAATGAGAATGAGTTTGTTGTTCCGAAGTTGAATTTTGTATAAAAAGAAAAACCCCGTTTTCGGTGGGGCAGACCGTTGGTTGAAGGTGAAGGTCAACGAGTTTGGTATTGCTTTGCTCTGTCGTCGTCTGTGTAGTGAACAGGGGGCATCTGGGCTCTCAAGATTCGGATTTCTCTTCGCAATCGCTCATTTTCGGTCTTTGGGACAGGCCATGGAATGATGCTGTGAAGGTCGTAGAGCTTGCCACTGCGAGTGTCGAGTGCAACACGCTCTACTTCGAAATTTCCGTAGTCCACTTCCACAATATTTGTGAACCCAAATGATGACAAGAGGTTGTTGATTGTTTCGTAGAGGCCGTCGGACACTCCATCGTGCCCTCCGATAATACGAACTTCAACAGCCGATCTGTCTTGGTCTTCGTAGCCAGCACGCCACATACTCGAAAGCATGCTACGAATCCAACCGTTGTCGTGCATTGCGATGTGTGCCATTGAACCCACCTTACTTGCGGGATCGTATAAGGTCACAACAATGCATGGGCCCACCCCGACGGTTCCGAGAACTGGGTTTTCACTGTCAGCTCGAGTGGTTCCGAACTCTTGCTGAAAGACAACAATGCTGTCCGGGCTTTCAGGAATCGAACTCCGAACCTGAGCGTGGGCTGTGGTAATAGACAGAGACACCAACACCAGAACCAGAAGCGCTATGAAACGTTCTCTCATGCGAACCTCCTTGTTTTAGATTTTGGAAAAGAATAGCTGACACCATAATAGCACGATAGTATTATTGAGTCAAGTCTTGGCTCCGGCGGTAGGACTCGAACCTACAACAAACTCCTTAACAGGGAGGCGCTCTACCATTGAGCTACGCCGGAATGCACAACAACTTTATCAGATTATTTACACTCACGCAAGACAACACAATTTACCACTACTCCACCTTTTACCAGGCGGTTTTTTATAGCTATGTTAAATAAAAACCCCACGGGGGGTTTAGTCGTAACTCTGTACATCTCTTTGGATATATTCAAAGGCAACTCCGCCCTCCTCAAGAATCTTTTCTCCAGCTTCGGCTTCTTGATACCTAAACATGCATACCACACGAACGATCCCTGCCCGTACAATCTTCATAGCACAGCGAAAACAAGGTGTCATAGTACAATAGAGCGTACTTCCTTTCAGTCCCCCACCTTGGACCCCAACCTGGATGATCGCATTGTCTTCTGCATGAATTGTGTTCACGCAATGTTCGGATGAGTGTCCATCTCTGTGTGTAACTTTGTGAAGATTATGTCCATCATCATCGCAATGAGGAAAACCTGGAGGAGAACCTCCAAAACCTGTAGCGAGAATATGATTGTCCTTTGCAATAGCACACCCCTGCGCTCCCCTATCACAAGTAGTTCGAGAGGCTGCAGAAAGTGCGAGATTCATAAAATATGCATCCCAGGAAAGTCTTCTTCTTGTAGCTCTGACTTCCCTTACACGCCCATATGTATTTTTCAGAAATTCACGTTCAAATGCTTCAATGGGCACGACGGCGCTCCTTTTATGTGCTGTTACGAGTATGACACCCAAATACTGTCAAAGCAAGATAACCGCGCATTTTATACCCCAACCATACTACGATGACACCGAGTATGATATTCTTTACACAACATGGTTACCAGAGAACAATTAAAACAATATCTGGAAGATGCCAAAGAGGCACACACAGAATATGAAAATGAGCTCGGACATTCAGACAAAGACTGGGCTGATTGGTACTCTGAATATATCATCCGCCGTATTGCTGAACAGGAACAGGAAGAAATAAACTCATGATTATATTATTTTGGATTATTGGAGCGACACTGCTTGTGAGCGCTGGGGCACTTATCGGTGTCATCGCTCTAAGCATGAACGAACATATCTTAAGGTCAATTCTCTTAAAATTGATTGCTTTTTCTTCGGGAGCACTCTTGGGAGGAGCTTTTTTTCATCTTCTGCCAGAAGGAATAGAATCTCTCAATCCTAAGATTTTCTTTGGCTTAGTGTTATGTGCAATTGTATTATATCTGTTTGTTGAAAAAGTTCTGCATTGGCACCATTGCCATGATAAAAAATGTGATGTTCATATGGTTGGATACATGAATCTGTTTGGAGATGGAATTCACAACTTTATCGATGGTCTTATTATTGCTGCCGCATTCTTAATTAATGTTCCCCTCGGTATTACGACAACTATAGCCATAGCTCTCCACGAGATTCCTCAAGAGATCGGTGATTTTGGCGTATTAATTTATGCAGGGTTTTCAAAAGCACGTGCGCTAATATATAACTTTGCTGTTGCACTACTTATAGTTGTTGGAGGAATTGTGGGGTGGGTTTTGTCTTCTGTTGCTGAAGGATTTGTTGCCTATCTGGTTCCGATAGCTGCAGGAGGATTTATCTATATTGCAGTTAGTGATCTTATCCCAGAACTTCGCAATAAAACAAACATAAAAGAATTCGGAGTCAATTTTATCATTATGCTTGCAGGGATCGGATTGATGCTCCTTATCAAAATTATATAACTTTCATAAAAACACCGCGCAATAAAGTTTGTGCGGTTTTTTTAAATCAACTCTACTATCGATCAAACGATTCTTTTTGAGAAGCAAAAGAAAGAGGAATGATGTATTTGAGTGGGTCTAGGGTAATCTTTTTATGAGCTGCATAAAGACTCTCTTCTCCAGCATAACTTACAGCAGATTGCAGGTGACCTTTTATGCGACCGAGAATATCGACAACACTTCCGACGTATGGAACTTTCATCGATTGACCTTCGGCTGGTGTCTGAAGTTTTTCTTTATATTCTTGACCGTTAGAACTATCGACAACCGCCTCTGGTGATGTCATTCCTCTATACAGCTTAATTTTCTGTTTTGTTACCGGATCCTGAATAATTTTACCAGGAGATTCATCAGTACCAGACAACATACTTCCAAGCATAACTGTTGAAGCACCACAAGCAATTGCCATAAAAATGTCTTTATCGTTCTTTGTGCCACCATCAGATATGATAGGAATCTTTTGATCTACCGCTAAAAATACTTCACGTATTGCTTGGAGTTGTGGTACACCTGTTCCGGTCTCAAGTCGTGTTCTACACCCCTTCCCTGGCCCTATACCGACCTTAACAGCATCGACTCCCATGTTCACAAGAAACTTTGCTGCTTCGGCTGTGGCGATATTTCCAACCACCAACTGTATAGATTCACCAAACCTTCTTCTAACATTTTCTATCGCGTTTCTCATTACCTCAGAGTCTGCATGGGCTATATCAATCAAAATACAATCAACACCATTCTTTACCAGTTCTTCTGCTCTTTCAAGATAATCACCAGATGCACCTATGGCCGCACCAGCAAGCAAGCGACCCTTCTCATCCTTACCAGAATTAGGCTTTTGTTTGGAGAGACGGAGATCTCTCATTGTAATTAGGCCTTTGATGAACCTGTTTTCATCAACAAGGGGAAGTTTTTCAACTCTTCCTTGAAACATAAGTTTTTCAGCTTCAATCGGAGAAACAAGACGATGAGAAACCACCAACGAACTAAAGGGTGTCATAAATTCTGAGATATGCCTGTTGTCATAAGAATCACCCTCACAGATATCTTTACGTGATAAAATACCAGCTAAAACATTATTACCAGCCTCCTCTTCCACCAATATACCGCTTATGTTATGTCGCCCAACAAATGCTTTGGCTTCACCTATCGTAGCTTGGCGCGGTAACTTAAGAGGATTATCGATAATAAATGAGTGCCTTGTCTTAACATATCTCACCTTATTAACCTGCTGTTCTATAGAACAGTGACGATCGAGAAAACCAAACCCACCCTCAAGAGACAATGCATGCATCATCTCTTTACCAGTTACGGTATCCATATTGGCTCCAATAATCGGCAATGCAATATTTATCTTTGCCGAAAGAGGCATAGTCAAATTTACATGCTTTCTAGATTCAACTATGCCGTGTTGTGGTCTAAATAAAAAATCATCAAAAGTTCTCCCACAAAAAATAGATTCAAGTTTTTTCATTGCGTATTAAGTATAAAGAAAAGTTTGGAAGAATTAAACAATTTTTTTATTTTTTCACAATCTGTTTCCAAATCCAGACCGCTGCAAGAATACCGACCACGAGCCACACAAGTGAGCAGAGTACGATAATCCATGACCACCAGCCACCAACCCCCATCATACCGCCCCACGACATCATATCAACACCTTCACCGTGCGCACCAACAGCCAGTGCAGGTAAAGCAAACAACGATATCGATAGTGTAAATATCAGTTTGTACATATATGCTTGATTTATATTATATTTCGACCTTTTTTAATCGTAGTGAATTTAATACAACACTGATACTGCTAAACGCCATTGCCGTAGCAGCAAAGATTGGATTAAGTAAAATTCCAAAGAATGGATACAAAACCCCAGCCGCCACAGGGATAAATGCGGAATTATAGAAGAATGCCCAAAAGAGGTTCTGCTTAATTATCACCATCGTTCGCTTTGAAATTTTTATTGTCTCTGGAATAAGCATTAGATCTCCTCTCATCAGAGTAATATTAGAAGACTCCAAAGCAATGTCTGTTCCTTCACCCATGGCTATGCCGATATCGGATTGGGTAAGAGCAGGAGCGTCATTAATGCCGTCTCCAACCATAGCCACAATTTTTCCTTGATCTTGAAGTTCTCGTACCTTTTCAGATTTCTTATCAGGCAGAATTTCACTCATTATGTTTTCTATACCTACCTGATTAGCGATAGCGCGAGCAGTACGATCGTTATCTCCTGTAAGCATCCATACCTCTAAACCACTTTCTTTCAAGGCTTTTATTGTTTCAACTGATTCTTCCTTTAGTACATCGGCAACAGCAAGAACGCCTTTAATTTGTTTATCAACAACAAGAATCATTACAGTTTTGCCTTCACTTTCAAGTTTTTTGATTTTGTCTTCATACGAAGAGATATCGAGTTCTAAATCTTTCATAAGAGATCTATTCCCCAAATAAATCTCTTTTCTTAGTGACTGAACCCGTAGAAACCCGTGCAAACCTTTTCCTGAAATTGCTTTAAATTCTTCAAGCTTATACAACTCAACTTTTTCTCTTTTTGCCTCATCTATGATCGCCTGTGCCAGAGGATGCTCTGACCTTTGCTCCAGAGATGCAGCTAGATTAAGAACCATTGCCTTGTTTTCATTATCAAACGCAATAATGTCGGTTAACTGCGGCTTTCCTTGGGTCAGTGTGCCTGTTTTATCCAAAACTACCGTATTTATTTTGTTTGCTATTTCAAGCGAAGAAGCGTCTTTAATTAATATCCCTTTAGATGCTGCACTGCCAGAAGAGACCATAATAGCCATCGGCGTTGCAAGACCCAGAGCACACGGACACGCAATAATAAGAACTGCTACAAAATTAATGAGAGCGAAGCTAAAAGCAGGTGTGGGCCCAAATAAAAGCCAAACAACAAAAGTTAGAACAGCAATAACTATTACAACAGAAACGAAATATGAAGCAACAACATCAGCGAGACGCTGGATGGGTGCCTTTGATCCCTGCGCTTCTTCTACCATCTTGATAATTTGAGAGAGAACGGTGTCTTTACCGACTTTTGTCGCCTGAAAAGTAAAGGTGCCAAATTTGTTTATAGTGCTTCCGATAACCGCACTATCAACTGTTTTATGAACCGGCATCGATTCTCCCGTTACCATTGACTCATCAATTTCTGAATCACCCTCGGTAATCTTCCCATCAACAGGAATTTTCTCCCCAGGTCGAACAATAATTAAGTGTCCGGCTTCTACTTCTGAAATTGGTATTTCAATTTCCTCTCCATTTTTCAAAACTCTTGCAGTTTTTGGTTGTAATCCAATAAGTTTTTTTATAGCCTCACTCGCTCTTCCCTTCATTAACACTTCAAAGTATTTTCCTAATAGAATTAGAATAATTATGATTGCCGATGTGTCAAAATAGATCGCAGGACTTACTCCTCCCTTAATAAAAAACTCGGGGAAGACGGTAACTGCAGCGCTATAAAAATACGCAGCCAATGTGCCGATTGCAATTAAGGTATTCATATCAGCAGTTCTGTATTTTATGAGAAGTTTAAGACCTGCATAAAATTGCCAACCAACCCAGAATTGTACCGGCGTTGTAAGTATTAAGAGTGTCCAGTTATTACTTAAGATTTGCGGCATAAAAGAAAACCATCCTGGGAAACTGCCTATAAATATAAAGACAGAAATAATGCCACCAATGATTAGTTTGGTTTTAAGAGTCTTTATCTGCTTTCCCCGTTCAATTTTTTCTTTATCTAGGATCTCTTCTGTCTTCCCCTCTTCTTTTATAGGCTTGTAACCGGCGTTAGTAATTACTTTAAGAATTTTGCCAATGGGAAGTATTTTGGGGTTGAACACAACTTTTGCTTGTTTATTAGAAAAGTCAACGTCGATGTTTCTAATACCAGACAATTTCTTGATAGCATTTTCAACAACCATTGCACAATGAGGAGAATCCATACCAATCACTTTTATTGAGGCTGTTTTAATATCTTTATCTATCCCTACTTCTTTTTTCTTTTCTTGGGAGGCAAGTTCAAGTTTGTAACCTACGGACTCGACAACTTCAGCAAGGCCCGAGTCAGAGACGGTCTGCTCATCATATTCAATCAGGGCTGACTCTGAAGCAAAATTAACCGACGCTGAATGTACTCCTGCAGTCTTCATAAGCACCCTCTCAAGAGTTTTTACACAACTCGCGCAGTGCATTCCTTGAATTTTGTATGTTTTTTTCTTCATCGTTCTATTGCTTCTTTGATAGCTTATAAATTTTTAGAATTTTCAATCTGTACATCGCTCTTTTTCTGATATCTTTTTTATATATTCATTATACTCCTCTGGGGTGTTTGTGGCACGGTGTGTATTTATTTTTTTATACGCCACAGCCGCCCTTACCGTTCCGAGATTGAGGGGGTGCAACTTCTTCAAGAATTTGTCTATAGCCCTGCACACTGGAATATAAGGAACTCAAAATTTCCTTTGGATTATTTTCACCCCAATCCACACCTCGATTTTCAAAATATTTGGCGATTGTGAGATACGTACCCGGAAACCAGTAAGAGTTGACTTGTAGTGCGGCTCTATACATCCCTTCTTCACTCACGCCCTGAGAAGCCATTAGCTCTAGGAAACCCAACATTGCCATACCGTGATTACAATCAGGGAAATATACAGAGTTGCCGCAGCACGGACGATAGATATTCTGTGACACTCGTTCTACAAGTTCTTGTTGTTCTTCTGTCAGTGCAATAAAGGCATGTTTACTATAGTGATTCATAACATCACCCTCTGCTAACGACCATCCGCCAGTAGAAGCGAAACGACTTGGATCGCCACCATACTCTGGACTTTGCATCGGTCCCTCTTCTAAAATAGGATTTTTATTTGCAAGCCCAAGTGCCCATAGAAGATTAAGCAGAAATCCAGAATTTTCTTCATCTATTTTTAGATTTCCATTTTGATTGCCATAAAGAATATCTGTTTCACCTTTGCTCAAACCACCTCTTTGTGCATAAAGTAGTTCAAATTTATCTTTATCAATCACTCCCGCCTCAACCATCTGTTTGCCTAAATCGCCCCATCTGACTGGTAAGATCACCCCTTCAGATGGCAATACTGTTTCTTCTAAATTCAAACTGTCTTGATCTTGAGTTACGTTTGCCTGTTGATTTCCGTCTGAGCTGAAATACGATTTTATATTTACATCAAAGAATTGTGTAAAGATAAAAACCCCAACAAATCCAATCGCAATCCATTTCCAGTAATTGGTACTATTTCCTGATGATTCATTGGGTGATGTTTTATTATCAGTTTGAGTTAGTAATTTCATATGTTTTATTGATTTATTTATTAGAATTTTTCTTTATCTTGTAGAGAAAGAAGAAGAAAAATCCAACAATTATGATACCCCACACAATGTCTGGAACGGTCATTAACAATTCGAGAACACTTTGAGTCCATGTATTAAGTGCACGACCCACCTCTACCTGTGTATGCGGTGACCAAAAGGCATTGCCAGAAAGACCGAGTACAAGCATCACTGCTCCAATAACGATGAACATGGCGCCTGACAAGAGGTTGGTGGAATGTACGTAGAGGGTCTTTATACCTTTGTACGAAAACGGAGTTTTAATTTTCAAAACCTTCCCTTTAATTATCTTTGATTTCTCTATCTTATACTTGTCGTAAAAGTAAGCTGTAATAAACAGAGGGAATGTCATACCAAACACATAAGCAAACACAACTATAAGTGCTTTCCAGAATGTGCCGGAAATAACCGCAAGCGTCATTGCTCCTGCCAAAACTGGTGCACAACATGAAGTAGCTGCTCCAGACAACAGACCAAGAACAAAAACAGATTTTGTATTGGATGGATCCAACTTTGCCTGAATTCGCTTAGGCAGTGGCATAGATATCCCCTTTCCTAGAATCGACATTCCAGCAAGTAAGAGCATAAACAGCCCACCGAAAATATAGAGCTCTTTGTGAAAATCTCTAAAAATTTGAGCGAGACCTGCCGCACCCAAACCAATTGGAACAAGAATAGCTGAAATTCCAGCAAAGAAGATCAGTGTCATCTTTAAGATGTTCTTTTTCTCTCGAAAAGCAGAAGCGATATATGCAGGTAGAAGTACAGTAATGCAGCATGGCGCAAAGAGTGCAACCATACCTGCAAAGAATGCGGCGATAATTGATGCGGAAAATATTATGTCCATATATTTATTTTGTTACCATTGCCTGAAATGACAATTCCAGTTGTGATAACTTTGCTGAATTAGTTTCAATATAAACCGAACGCTGAACTAGCCCGACTCCAGAGGGTCCATGCGCTTTTGGGTCAAAGATTGTTTCGACAGTAACCGACTCACCTGATTTAACCTCTATGTTTGTTTTAGAGGATACACCGTGCCCAGGCATGCCAAACTTACCGTATCGCCTGCCAGAGCTGTTAGTGATGTATACAGTCGTACACATACATGATGTGTAGACTTTTTCAATTACCACCGGTTCTTCTCCGTCATTTTTTACTTCAAATTGATGTGATACATCACCATCTTTCATTGAGATTGTATTGAAGTCAAAGTTGTTTTCGAGAATCGTAAGAACACTGGCCGAATATACATCTGGATTGGAGCCATCACCATTTCCACCAACAGAAATCAGCGTAATAACACCAACAAGGAATAAAACACCGATTCCACACGAAACTAAGTTTTTTGTTTTCTTTTTCATATTTTTACAAATTAAAACACCCGCCCAAGACATTGAACGAGTGCATGATAATTAAGATCTGAAACGAGTAAACACCTGAATTAAATCAGGTTATATCATACACCCATTGAATATGAGTAAGGATCTCGTTTGTGATGAATTGCAAGCCAACGCAAAAATTGTTTCTTTGGTATAAAATTAGATCCCGCGGTTCTGTAATATACCTTATGGGAAGAAAGCTGTAGAACTGGTGATCTTTGCAGAAGTTTTGAAACAACTAATAATGCAAAAACGAAAAAGATTGAAAGGACTAGTGAGGAAGCACTAAATCCGATCATAGACTGGGTGAGGTTTTGTATTCCGGAGACATGGTGAAATGCAAGAGCCACACCACCAATAGAAGAACAATCACCTCCCGAAATTAGAGAGATAGGACAAGTGTGCTGTCCGCCGTGATCAACAAAGCCAAGACCTAAAAAACCAAAAACCCCAACGGTTAAGAGGCTTGAAATGATAAGGGTTGAAAAGATTCTTGATCTCATGACGTCATTATACTGCAAATTGAAAAGAAAAAGCAAAAACTAGACAAAAAGAAAGGGCGGCCATTGCTGGGCGCCCTTGAGATCAAACTCGTTTGCTGTGTTTGACTAGTGTTGAAGAATGGCCAGGCGACGATTGTTGTTCCAATCACTGCCGTCGCCCTTTTCGATGCCGCTACCAGTCCAACAAGTTGGAACAGGAACACGACTTGATCTGATGCTCTGCTGTACTTCTTTCTTCGTCGGCAATTTACAGCGAAGACACTTCTGAAGCACCAACAGAAAACTCTGAGTTGCGCTTAATCTGAACATTACAATCTCCAATTCATGTTTAACACTTAACAAACGAGACATTAATGTACTGCTTCAACTACTACACTAAATATAGCACGTTATGATACTTCTGTCAAATTAAAACAAGTCTGCTTCCTAAAATTGTACAGTATTCTTGAATTAGTCCGAACGCATTTCGCCGCCTGTGGCGGCGAAACCCCCCCCGCAAAAATTCGGAAAGGCGGCGGAGCCGCACCGCTGACAATTTCAAGTTTTTCTTTGGCGGCAAATTCAAAAAATTAACGGAGTGAATACAAAAATATGGAAACTATTCTTCCACTTCAGATTGTAAAACAGACTCTTCTAAATATTTTTTAGCGGAGTGAAATTCTTTTATGAGTTTATTAAGAGTAGAAAATCCAATAAGACTCTCCATATAGATTGTATTATCGAGTTGTTTTCCGAATTGGGAAACACTTGTAACAATAATGTGTCGCGATTTTCGTTCATTTCGCAGCTCATCTTGCGATCGCGCAGAAGCTACATCCGCTAATTGCAATCTTCCTAGTTCTTGCTTTATGCCGGAGGATATGGCGAGTAAAAATTCTGCATTTTCCCTCGTATCATCTGATTTATCTTTTACGCTTTGGGCAAATGCTTCGTATTCAGTTAAGTACGCCGCTGTTTTTTCCGCCACTTCGGCCACTTGGTCTTTTGTACGTTCAACTCCGCCTTCTTTGGCGCTTGCCACCACACCACTACGATCCATGACTTCTCGGATGCGATTGACTATCTCTGACTGCCGCACAATCGCAACCCCCTCGTTTTGTTTATCAAGTGTGCCAATTTCAACCCCGAGAGCTTGGAGTTCTAGCGAAATCGCTTTTTGCTCATCTTCTGGCAAGTTTTCAAAAGCTTCCTTAAAAGATTGCTCAACCTCCGCTTGTTTTTTGGAAGATAAATCACGATATTGCCATAATGCTTCTTTAATAAATGAGAGATGTTTGGATACTTCTGGAGTTTGTATTTTTTCTTCCTTTTCTTGTGGAGGAATACTATCTTCAAATTTTTCTGGCATAATATTTTCCTTTAAAATTAAATTTATTATTTTGTTAGAAAGTCGATTAAACTTCCTGACTTATTGTATCAAAATGATTAAAAATTTTCAAGACCTCAAACGAAACCGCCAATTCGTTTTTGCCCCCAAAACTCTTTGACCTTTCCTACGTGGTGCCCCGTGTAGGACTCGAACCTACGACCGTTTGCTTAAAAGGCAACTGCTCTACCAGCTGAGCTAACGGGGCATTCAAACTTGACGCATTATATAATAATGTGTTCTTTTTGACAAGTCTTACACAACTGGATGCAAACGCACAATCAGATCCCCTCTTCGCTTCCCCGAACGGATCCCTCTTTTATACATCCCCTCTCCTTCAACTACCAAGTCTGCACGCAGATCAGCTTTTTTAGGAATCGGAACAGAGATTGATTTTCCATCAATTCCTCTTACGGTTATCTTTTTTTCTTTTGTGAGTTCCTGTACAGATACCGTGTGATGAAGAATCAGATTATCCATCTCTCTTTTAAATACTTTGTGGGGTCTGATACCAATACGGATATAGAGGTCTCCAGCTGATTGTCTCCGCACTCCAGTTTCTCCTTGATTATTAATCTTGATAATCTGTCCGTCCTTTACCCCTTTTATAATATCAACCTCAATTGTTTTAGTTCCAATTACACGCCCAGCCCCACTACACTCGGCACAGACCTTTTTAGGTTCGTTCCCTGTCCCAAAACACGTCTCACATTCACGTATTTGTACAATATTACCAAGCAATGACCGCATCTGCTGCCTAATCTTTCCCTCTCCTCCACACACAGAACAAGTTTTGGTTCCCAGCTTCTTATCATATCCAACTCCCTCACACTTATGACACGGCACAAAAGTACGCAAAGAGACAGTTCTGTGTGTTTCTTCAAATGCTTCTTCCAGATCAATCTCTAAAGCTACCTGTATATCACCTCCTTTTTGTTGGCGTCGTTGGCCACGAGCTCCACCAAACATGCTTGAAAAAATCTCATCCAGGTCAATTCCAAATCCTCCACCTTGTCCAAATCCACCAAATCCAGGCCCTTGTGCGCCTGAAAATGCATGTCCGAATTGATTGTATTGGGAACGTTTTTGAGGATTTGAGAGCACCTGATACGCTTCGTTAATTTCCTTAAAACGTTTTTCATCACCATCTTTTTTATCGGGATGGTATTTGTGAGCCAGTCTTCGAAATGCTTTTTTTATTTCTTCTTGAGAGGCGTCTTTTCCAACGCCAAGAATGTCGTAATAGTCGCGCATAATGATAGTTAGAAAACTAAGATAGAATCAGAATCTCCTTGTTCTTGTTCTCAAATACAATAGAGACAAATCCCATAGCACGCAAGGCCTCATAGATCAAAAACGCCAGAACTGTAATTACAATACGAATAATCGGTGCGACTGCCTGAACCATCAGAAGCAGCGCAAATGCCATTGCAGCCAATATTACCATTCTAATGTTTTCATTCATATCATTAAATCCCTGTAACAATAACCCGTAGATAGCGCTAGAAAGTTTAATGTCAGGATCAATCCTGGCACCGAACATCTTTTCAATCCTGCTCTGAAGATCTTCGAGAGTTCTGTTTAACAACTCTTGGCGCGTATCTTCATGAACTTCAACCCCCTGATCCTGCGCAACCTGATCCAAACTCTGGTTGGCAATTTCGGTAAGGGATTTTGAAAAATCAATATCGTTGCCGAAAATTGCAGGTAGTGCACCAGAAAATTTCTCAGCACTACTTTCAAAAAATCCTTGAGGTAATATTGGATTATCAGAACCTAGTGGTGCAGCTGAGAATACGTCGAAAAAGATTAACGCCGCAAAGATTGCAAGACCAAAAATAACTTTTACAAGAACTGCTCGTGAGGCTGCAAAAAAACGAATATTGATTGAGTTTGAAAGTTCTTTCTGTGTTAAATATCCTCCCCAGACGAAAAAAACTGCCAGTACCACAGCACCAATTAACACCATAGCATTGAGAGTCAAGAAACCAACCGCAACTGCAACACCTGCACCAGCCATCAAACTAGCAACAACCTGTTTTGAATTAATCAGTATTGCAGTGAGAGTACTTAAAAGAAGGAAGACCCCGAACATGACTAACGTCGGGACACTGGCTGCTGTAGTTACCTTCCCCTCACTTAACAATCCGTTATCAAGTGCGTATCCCAACAGAAAAGCACTTCCCAACAACAATACACCCAACAAAGACACTTTCCATAACGAAAGCTTGCTGTGAGATCCGGAAATAACAGATTCAGTTTTCGATGCCGTTTCTTTCATTCATACATAAAGGAGATATTATTGGCTCTGTTCTCCTTCTTCTTCAGAAGGAGGTGCTTGATCTCCTTCTTTATTATACATGCTTTGCCCAATTGATTGAAGTTCTTGGGAAAGTTGTTGGGTTGTTTCTTTAATATTAGACAGGTCATCCCCTTCAGCAGCTTTTTTGAGCACTGCAATTTTTTCTTCGATTGATTGTTTAACTGAATCTTCAACCTTATCTTCCCATTCTTTGATGTTTTTCTCTGCCAGATAGACCATCTGCTCTGCCTGGTTTTTTGTGTCAACCAATTCTTTTTTCTTTGCGTCCTCTTCAGCGTGTGTTGTTGCAGCTTGCTTGAGGTCTTCTACCTCCTCTTTAGAAAGTTGGGTAGAGGCTTCAATGTGAATTGACTGCTCTTTTCCAGTCCCCTTATCTTTTGCTGAAACGTTTAGAATACCGTTAGCATCGATATCAAACATTACTTCAACCTGAGGAATACCACGAGCTGAGGGAGGAATACCATCCAAGATAAACTTTCCTAATGTCTTGTTGTCAGACGCCATTGAACGTTCACCCTGCAACGCATGAATCTCCACCGATGTCTGATTGTCAGCTGCTGTAGAGAAGACTTGAGATTTTGATGTTGGGATAGTTGTGTTTTTCTCAATAAGAGGAGTAAAGACACCGCCCAGGGTTTCAAGACCCAAAGAGAGCGGAGTGATGTCTAACAATAAAACATCCTTTACATCCCCCTGAAAAATACCAGCCTGTACAGCCGCACCGATTGCGACCACCTCATCTGGATTAATTCCTTTGTGTGGATCTTTACCAAACAATTTTTTAACAGCTTCCTGAATTGCAGGCATACGGGTCTGTCCTCCAACCAAAATCACTTCGTTAATATCTTTTGTCTCCAAACCAGCATCCTTAATAACGTCTCTGGTGTGTTTGATCGACTCATCGATAAGATCCTGCACCAAGCTCTCTAACTTGGCACGTGTTAGTTTGGTCACAAAATGCTTAGGACCAGCACTGTCTGATGTAATATATGGGATATTGATCTCAGACTCAGTAACACTGGAAAGTTCATGTTTAGCCTTCTCAGCTGCCTCCTTGAGACGCTGAAGTGCCAATGAATCTTTAGAGAGATCGATCCCCTCTTCTTTTTTATATTGATCGATAAGATAAGTGATGATGTTTTGATCGATGTCGTCTCCTCCCAAGTGCGTATCACCACCGGTTGATTTTACCTCAACCACATCGTCACCAATCTCCAATACAGATACGTCGAACGTACCACCTCCAAAATCATATATAACAATCTTTTCGTTAGTCTTTTTGTTTAGACCGTATGCCAATGCTGCTGCGGTTGGTTCGTTGATAATACGCTTAACCTTCAGTCCTGCAATCTCTCCGGCGTTCTTGGTTGCCTGTCGCTGAGAATCGTTAAAGTATGCTGGGACTGTAATGACTGCTTCTTCAATCTTTTCTCCAAGCTTTGCTTCCGCATCAGTCTTCATTTTAGAGAGCACCATTGCAGAGATCTCTTCTGGCTTGTAATTCTTATCTCCCATCTTAATTTCAACACCACCTGTGGATGATTTTTGAATCTTGAATGGAAGTATCTTAATATCTTTCTGTACTTTTTGATCTTCAAAACTGCGCCCAATCAAACGTTTTATAGAAGAAATAGTGTTAAGAGGATTTACCACTGCTTGACGTTTTGCCAACAGTCCAACCAAACGCTCTCCTGATTTAGAGAATGCTACGATCGATGGAGTTGTTCTATTTCCTTCTGCATTTTCCAATACAGTTGGTTCCCCTCCTTGTATTACCGATACTGCGGAATTTGTGGTACCCAAATCAATACCTAAAATTTTTGCCATAATATTTTATTTAGAAACTTTTACTCGAGCAGGCCGAATGAGTTTTCCGTTGAGCGTATACCCCCGCTCAATTTCTTCAACAACAGTTTCGGATTTTTGGTCAGACTCCACCGACGCCACAGCTTCCTGCAGCGAAGGATCAAAAGGCTTCCCAACCGAAACCACAACGCGTTCCAACCCAAACTTCTTAAGTGTGTCCTCAAATTGAGAACGAATTAGATATACTCCTTTATCTGCTTTCCCTTCTTTCTCCATCGATGCCAATGCCAAATCAAAACTGTCTAATACCGTTAATTGTTCTTTAATGAGTTGTTCGTTGGCGCTCATGAGTATCGTCTGCAGACGCTTCATCTCATCCTTTTTATAGTTTTCAAAATCTGCTTTAGCACGCTGCCAACCTTCTAAGTACTGCTGCTCTTTTGAAAACCCCGACTCAGAATTCCCGCTATCGGCGGGAGGTGTTGAAGAAGGATTGTTGTGTTTTTTATCATCAGCCATATCGCTTCTTATTGTAGTGATGAAAAGGGTTATGTCAACCCTTTCAAAACATGATTTGTTATCATACAATAAAACCATGAATAAACACGAACAACTAAATGAGGAACTCAGACATCTCAAAACCCTCAAAACAGAATTTGAGAAGGAACTCGGTGCTGCCAGAGAAACAAAAGACACAACAAGAGCCAGAGAGTTAAAGACTCAACTTGAACGGGAAACAGCAGAACTTGAAGAAAAACTCAATCCTTTTGAGCGTATTTTAAACCTCGAAGAACAGTATCGGAGTCGGAGAGACATTCTGGAGAGAACTGGGGTCATAGAGACTCTTTCTTCAGGAGAATTAGGTATTAAGGCAATAGACAACGAAGAATACACATTCCCAGCATATAGAGAGATAGCTGGAAGAATGAGAGAAAACAGAGAGACGATACAGACAAAGATAGAACAGGGCTTTACTCAACTCTTAATTGTTCCCTTTGGCATGAATCTCGGTGATTTAATAGAGAGATACAGACAGGTTATTATAGAACATCATGGAGATGTAAAGCTTCTGGCAACAAAAAAAGATCCATCTGATTCCGATGCACCCTTGGAGCTTGATGAGAGTGAACCTGTATGGGTGTGGGATGAATATAAAGATGCGGATGTGAATGGAGATCTTGTCTATCATCCCAAAAAGTTTTCTAAAGAACACAGAGGAAGAACAAAAGAAGATATATTAAAAGAACAGGGAGGGTTCACAATTCTTCTTCTTGAAGACCTCCCCAATATTCCCAGAGAGGGTGAAGGGAAGACGATTGGAGGCAGACCTCAATTTGAAACGAATAAAACAGCGAGCCAATATCTCAAAGAACTGCAAGATAACC
>SDBS01002152.1_pt1 | contig 19805 bp, 44 predicted proteins | sample 2277091 | NCBI WGS metagenome assembly SDBS01 (sample SAMN10404972, study PRJNA504765) | marine sediment metagenome | isolation source: marine sediment core GS10_PC15, 163 cmbsf | place: Arctic Ocean: Southern Knipovich Ridge | collected 2010 | reverse complement strand
ATGCACCACCGTCGGCGACGACGGTTGACACGCGACCCACCACGTCACACACTGGCGCCCCGGTAGGTTGGTGTGTCCATGCACCGTAGGGTCCCGAGGGCGAGCACCTCGGGGCCCGTTTTGCTACCTCTGCCGACTGGTGTTGAAAAGCCCCATCAAAGCAGAATAAACTTGCATTGGCTGGGTACATGGCTACCCTGAACAGCCATGCAGTGTTCGTTGTGCGGCATTATTGTTCGAGGCAGACACTGGCGAGTGCATCTGTCGGCCCCATGTTGGCGACCCTTCTACCGGGTCTGCCTGAGCTGCGAAGAAGCAGACCGCCTCGACTACCTAAACATCTGTACAGATATTAACGGTCCAGTCGTGGACTGGTACCCGGCCATCGCCGCCGCGTGACGGATAGCCGTTTGTGCGGCCAGGTCTGCATCCGCCATGCGGGCTGTCATGCAGCGCCTGCCAATCACTGCGCCCCTCAGCCTGTGGTCCCGAGGGCTACATCGGGACACCAATTTTCTGCTCTTGAGGCGCACCGTGATAGCGTGAATCCCGTTCCGTGGACACGTGGACGCTCAAGAAGTGCGAGAGTCGCCTTGTTTCCACGCGCCCGGGGGAATGGGCACCCGCGCGCACGGAGGACGGCAAGGACACCGTCGATATCACCTGTCCCGAGTGCGGTCGCATCGGCTCGCTGGGTTGCCACAAAATCTCACGTGAGGGTGAGGTTAACCCGTCGGTGCTCTGCCCCTTTTACTGCGACTTCCACGCGATGATCCGGCTGGAGAAGTGGTGGTAGGCTGCGCCCATGGCCCACCCCAGATGCACCCACTGTGGATCCATGGTCCTGGTCTGTAACTGTGCGCCGTTTAGACCGCCTGGGTCCACGAATCAGGCCCTACGTCGTGCCGAACGTGCTACACCCGCCGACATGGCAGCACCAGACAAAACGGAACCCTCACGACCCTTTGGCTGCGATGGCTGCGAATGCCGCTGGAAACCAGCAACCCCCGATTACCCTGCTAGTTGGTTCTCCGCTCAGAGTTGCCCGCATCACGGCGCCGAGGCCAAGCACTTCAACTCGTCCGAGTGGGAGGATGACTGTCCCGACAAAAAGAGCCCCGGCGACGACGGGCCCGCCTACCCGACCTTCACGAAAGGTGGATCCGTTCAGCTCAAGAGCGGGGGACCGCTGATGACCGTGGAGGACATCCGCGACGACGAGATCGTCTGCGTCTGGTTCAGTCGTGACAGTTATAAATTGCGCCGGGGCCGCTTCCATGCCCTTACTCTAAAATGAGCCACGTGGGTCGCATTCGAGTCCGCAACACAAAACCCCCCACACTACCAGGAGGACGAATCCGCCTCAGAGGACAAGACGTCTCGGTTGAGTTGATCGACAGCGCCGGGAAAGCCACACTGATCCCGGCCCGGTCCATGAAGCTCGACGTCGGGGTTTCCGGCCGGAAAGAGTACGTTACCGCCGAGCTGTGGGTGGACGTCTCCGAGCTGGACCTCGAAACCGAGGCCGAGATCTTCCCTCACGACACTAGCGATCCAGATTGATGAGCATGAGGGGCCGGTATGACCGACGCGTGTACCCATGATCCCCGCGAAGTCTGCTCCGTGTGCTGCTCGTGTGCCGGTGGCGTGCTGGACTGCTCGTGTTCGACTGCTCAATTGTCGATGGGCAGACTAGGCACCGCGCGTATCGAGCGTAAATCTCGGCGTGCAATATCTTCCACGTTTGATGCGTGGAAGGCGCCCTTCAAGGTGTTCGCTGCAAAGGGAGGTCCATTTGAGATTGAAGTTTACGGATCGATTGACACTAGCGTCGATAAGTTCGCGGATAAACAGTGGCACTTCGTTGACTTGTGGAGCGAGAAGGGCCCAGACAGTGTTATGGGGAAGACTCTGAGGATTAAGCTTGTTCCCTTTCGATTCATTAAGTTAGTTCCTGTTCTATCGTTGGCGTGGTGGCGCCGCATCTTCCGTAGGAAGCTAAACAACCCAACGATTCATTTTGGCGCGACTGAGTTGGATGAGATAGATCATCGTTGGGCTCACGCGGGCTACCGCCTTCGTAAGCAAAATTACGACAAGTTTTGCAAGCTTCTGGCCTCACTTGATCCGGACGCGGACTAAGCCTGAATAAGAATGAGTGATCCCGATTACATAACAGAGGGCGATGCGAAGGGCATCATCACGCGCGCCATCTCTGAGCGCCTGCGTGAGTTCGTCGGCAAAAAGAATCCCGGGAACCTCCGCGAGCAGACCCGCAAATTGCTCGAGACTGTCCAACGTGAACGCGTCAAGAACGGCGCCATCGAGCCAGATTGGAAGATCCGCGACACGCCCGAAGGCTTCATCATAAACCACCGTGTTCGCCTGCCGCCCATGCAGGTAATCACGCTCACCCTGAGCCCAGAACACACCGCCATTGTCGCCGAGAACTTCGCCCGTTCCCTGATCCACTTAGCTGGCAACGCGCCGATTAACGCGCCGCGTAATTGACTGAACAGGATCGCCGACCTATCCTAGCCAACTGATGGAAACAGCCGTCCTAGTTCTTCTGGGCGCTACGTTCGTCATCGCCTGGCTCGACCTGCGCAGAAATCGCTAGGTCGCCGGGCGAATCCATTGCCGACAGCGCACGCAGAGCGTCATCAGCTGGCCCTGGTGACCTGGTGTCTCCTTGTGTCCGCGAAGCCGGCAAAGCGTGTCGCGCCAATTCACGTGATAGGGTGTACTCGTGCTCTGTGACAGCTGCAAGGGCCCGCTGGACGGAATCACCTGGACCCCATGCCCGCCGGGCAAGAGAACCCTGTGTGATAAGTGTCACAAGGAGCAATTCCCCATCAGCGTCTCTGGGCAGCCCACGGAGCCGCCGAAGCCCTGTAGCTGTGAATCCCGGGTGAAAGACCTGGAAGCCCGTGTGGAGGAGTTGGAGCGCATCGAGCGCATAGATCTGGAGACCATCGCCCAGACGTCCGCGCGAGTCATCGTGTTAAAGGACCAGCTCGACGAGATCGAGTTCCAGCTCGACGATGAACTACCCAGCCTTCGAGGACCTTGATGTCTGATGACCCGTGGAGCCGCGACGAGACCGAAGACGCCCCGCCCGATCTCAACCCCACGCCCGATGGCTACCTGCGCATGTTGGAGCTTGGCACCACACGCTCGCTGCGCCCGAACTATCCGGGCAAGTGGAAGCAGCTGGGCCGTGGGGAGCTCGGCATCTGGTGCCCGAGCTGCGAGCGTGGTGTCACCCTGCCCCGCGATTTCCCGCTGAACGTGGATGGACTGTCCGAGGAGGTCTGGACCTGCCAGCGCTGTGGCCTGTCCTCGCTGCTGCATCTGGTAGAGTCGCCCAAGGAGCAAGAGCAGGAATGAGCCCGATCGCCTTCGTGGATGGTCGCTGGACCGCGATGGACCAGTGCCGCGGCTTCAGCACCATAAGGAGCGCCCCCAGTGGGAATCAAGATCACCAAGGTCGAAACCGTCCCCATTCAGGACGACCTGCCGCCGGGAATCGACTGCAAGAACTGCGGCGACCGAGAGGCTAGCGTCAAGTGGACCGGCGACGGTGGAGTCCTGGCCCTGGTTCACGGCGCCTGGCAGCCCTGGTGCTCGATCTGCGTCCTGAAGACCCAGATCGAGCACGCCGAGGAGCGCGCGGCCGCGCTGCCCGAGCTGCGCAGAGAGCTCGAAGAGGCCCTCGACGAGGATCGGTGCGACACACTCTCGACCGGAGCCATTGCTCGGCTGCGCTGCGTTAAGCGTGCCGGACATGACGACGTTCACGAATATGGGCTCGACGAGATCATCGAACGCGCGCGATGAGCGACCTCTACTGTGTTATCGACCCTGGCGGCTACACCAGCTGGACCAACTGCCGGAAGACCGCCGCCAAGTGGGCCCGAGCCAAGTCTGGATCCACGATCTGGGCGCCCGACGACAAGCTCTGGGCCTGGACCGGCCCGCGGCCCGGCAGCTGGCAGCTTTTGGACGATCCGGCCACCTACGGTTATGGTGATCCTCGTGGGATGGGGTAGTGGCATGATTCAGGGCAAGGATGTTGGCTACCTCGTGCGCGACGTCTGCAATCCGGGGAGCTGCATGAAGAGAATCGACCGAGGGCTGGCCCATGCCTGCGGTGGCTACCCAGGCGAGAGCGAATACTCCTGCGACGGCTTCTTCTGCTCGGAGCACCTGTTCTTCCCGGGGGAGCCGCTCGACCATCACGGGGCAATCTGCAAGTCCTGTCTGGAGAAGCTATGATCCGTGTGACCAGCCCCAGATCCTGGATCGCGCTGGGCGCCAGGCCCGGCGGGGTGCAGCGCGCAGCCACCAACGGCGCCGACGGGCTCGAGCGTCTCAAGCGAGTCGCGCGCGCCAAGTTCCATGAGCTCGCCCGCAAGCTACACCCCGACCTGGGTGGCAGCGACGCCGACGAGCAGCGACTCAAAGCGCTCACAGTCGCCCACGATGAGATACAGGCGCTCGTCTATCGCCCGCCGCCTCCGCTACGTCCGCAGTGGCGCCCCATCTTCACCGGGCCATTCACCTCGACCGACGCAAGCACTGCGACACAGGGCGTAAGCTACATCCGGATCGTGTTTACATGAGAGCGCTCAAGATCATCGGCTACGCGCTCGGCATCGCGATCACCTCGGTGCACACGCTCGTCGGCCTGATCGTGATGGTCGTATTCTACCGCGCGCACACCTGGCGCTGGAGCGAGGGCTGCATCGAGTGCATCGGTGAACGGTTCGAGCGCACCAACGAGGAGACCGGCAAACGCGAGAGCTTCACGCGCATCTGGGGACGCCCAGGCGCGCAGACCTGGGGCATCGCCATCGTCTACAGCAACAAGCGCAACCGCGACTGGAAGCGCCTGCGAGCTCACGAGCGAGTCCACGTGATTCAGTCGATGGTCCTGCTAGACGTTTTCTATTTGCTGAGCTATGGCATCCACTTCGCGATCCTGTTTGCGCTGCTGCCAGGAACGCCGAAGACCCCTCGATGGAAGGTGGCCTACTATCGCGTGTGGGCTGAACGACAAGCTCGTCGGCTCTCACTCACCGCTTGACTCAGCTGTGCATCCCTTCGTCCAGGTCTCGTCTGTGTCCGCGCCGCACCACATACAAACTTCGAAGACAGCCATCCTTCGCGCCGGTGGCGTTGGCACTGGAAACGGTTGATCGGATGGAGACTTCGTTCGTGGCTTGTGGCCAATATGAGCGCCGCTGATAACCCGAGCGCTTGGGAACCCGTGGCGACACGCCACGCAGTGCTGTTGGCAAACGCACGGGTCGCCATTCGGTCCGAGACCTCCGCAACAGGTGCAACGCTTCCGTGAACGGAAGAGATAGCCCACGACATGAACCGCGCCCCTGCCCATAAGCAGTACAGCAATAATTGGGACGAAGACATCGTAGAAGAACGCAGTCACTTGACCTCCAGCATCACGCCCGCCGCGATCTGATGCGAGGCCTGATACCTCACGCGTTTGCGATCTCGACGCGCCAGGAGAAACAGGCGACGCCACCACGACTCGCGTAGTCTGAGCATGACGTAACCCGGTGGCCCATCGGTTAGAGCGATGCCAACGCTCGCTGGCAGCACGTTCTCTGCAGCAGCAATGATAGCGGCTGCACTACCCGGAGTCGGAGCAGAAACCCACCGAAGAAATCTCTCCCTGAACTGCGGATCAGATTCCCCGCGTCTACGAATCAGACCATACTGAGCGGCTGCCTCGTCGATCATTTCCCCCTCCATTAGTTTTTCTCGTCATCGCTGGGCAGATCCTTGGCGAACACGCCTTCACGTAGGTGAGTCTGGAACTCGTTGGCCGCCTCCGGGTGGCCGTTGTCTTCGAGCCACTGGATTGCGTGGGTGAACGCATAGCCGCAGGTCGCCGCCATCGCCGTGCCCATCGAGTCCTGAATCTTTGGAACACCGCATATCTTCATGGCGCCCTCGGCGAGTACAAGCACGTGATTGGGCGTGATCACCCTGTCGGCCACCATGATCAGTCCGCGAATGTCTTCGAGAGTGAGATTGTCAATCACGCCGTCGTTTTGATTAGCTGCCACTCTTCGCCTCCTCCACTCGCCTGATAACGTGCTCGGCCACCCCTAGACATCGAAGGATGTTTGGCATCTCTATGCCAAGCATAGGAGGCAGATCCCCAATCTTCGTTATAGCGACCATTACTGCCTGCTTGGCTTGCTCTACGTCTTTTAGCGTTGGAAGCTGGCCCGTTCTGTCTGTCATCTCGATGTCTGCCATCTATCCACTATAGCGATAATAGGTGCTCGGTAAAGAACTAATCGGCATTGATGAACGAGAAGAACTGAAGCTTACCGCCGGTTTCGAGCTTCACTTCGAGCCCGATGGAGATCTCCCTGGGTCCGTCGCCACCCACCACAGCAATGTCACCGTCGTGATCGATCCGATCCAGTTCGACATGGAGCGCGTTGGCTATCATAATGCGAACGCTCTCGGTGTTGAGCTCATCCGCAAACGGAGTGATCACCTCCTCGAGAGCTTTCTTTATCATGGCAATCTCTAGGGCTGCCTCCATCTTACGGGCCATGTACTGGCGACGTTCGGAGAGCTGTAGAGCGCTCATCAGATGTCGCCGTCTTCGTCTCCTTGGACCTGAATGGTGGGCCCCCTACTCCAAACGATGGGACCGCGTGACAGTGCTTGGCTGTCGGACATGGTCACCCTGTCCAGCTTTTCGAGTGCTGTGACCCGCGCCTCCAGGTCGCGATGAGCCTCGATGTCCACCTGCGGTCTCTTTGAACTTTCAAGTCTGAGGACCCGGTCTCGTAGCCCCATGTCCGTCTCGACGCGAACGGAGCTTCTCCGTCGCTCTACACCAAGATCGTTGGCTAACCGATCGAGCACTTCTCCCTGAGCAGTCTCGATGCTCTCATCAGCGTGCGCCAGGTCAAGCTTCATAATGCGCTGGAGCAGAAACTCGTAGTCGCGATCATTACGAGCGCGCGCGTTCAGCTCATCCTGTTTGTGACGATAGTCATCGACCGCTCCCTCAGTCATCGACAAGCACACGTCACAGTCCTCGCAGGTCCAGGCAAGACCAGCCATAGAGCCAGCCATATGTCTGCCCTCCCATTTACTGCTCAGGTGGGCAGGAACTATCCGCTTGCAGTGAACGTGCTCCGGGAACGCTTCGAACAGAGTTTCCATCCGTAGCCGAATCTCTTTCTTCTGCGTCTGGCTCACCAACGTCCAGAACTGATCAGCGATGAGCGTGTTCTTCTCGCCGATAGATAAACTCGCCGAGTAGTCCTTGACGACATCGTAGGAGAGCGCGGCCTTCCAGAGACCGCACGAGCACTTCACGTCGTACACGGATCGAGTCATATCGGAGTCAACTATGATCTCGTGGCCAATCGCTGCGCTCGGGCTCATCCCCGGGGTCTGCTGCTTGTGCATCTCCATGGCAATTTTTTTAACTCGATCGATCATGCTCATTTGCTCCTTACCAATCATGCTCATTTGGCTCCTCGCCCCAACTAATGTAATTGTGAACGGGGATTTCGTGTTCAGTTGCGTACTCTAGTTCGTCGTTCATGCCGCGTGAAATGCGCCCTCCGATGAGCCAGAGTTCGTCACAGCGCCGGAGTACAACACGGTCCATTGCGATACCGCGGGCGCGGTCGTCTGCGTCGGAGTCGTCCAAGACCTCGCAGTACTGAAGATAGGGCATCGTGAACGCGTGCTGAGGGAAGGCGCGGATCAAGAACGCGAGCCACCTCTTGGCCCGGGCAAGGTTAGCCCGATGCTCGATCAGCGTCGGAGCACCGACCGGATGAGCCAGGAAAACGAGTGTCATCCCCTCCCCACCATAAGTATTCTGCGACTGATAACTGCGGCAACCTCTTTTAGACCGTCCTCGTCGAGCTTGAGCAGATCGCTATGAATCATCTCCAGCGCTGCCCTTACTTGCTCGTGACATTCTCGACACAGCGTGCCCCATGGTTGTTGCATACGAAACCACTGGCTCTCCTTGCACTGCTTGCAGCGGTTGCAGGATCCAGGCTTGATTTCTGGTCTAATCGTCATCGTCTGCACTCTCTTCATCTGGCACTTGACCGGCGCGAATTGTCAAGCGACCAGCCTTAACTGAAATCTTGGCAGTGAAGTGAACCTCCTGCCCCACACGCTCTGCGCTCAGCTCGTAGGTCGTGAAACGGTAGCTACAGCCATGGCAGACGCGACGTCGCCGAACTAAGTCCTTCCCCGATCTGGAGTCGAGAACAAAAGTCTTGTCATGGCACTGCGGACACTCCATCTACCAACCCTTGATCAGGTGCGGGTAATAAAAACTCCGACAAAGGTAGCGCACCGAGCAGTCTGTTACGATCTTGACTCCGCCTCGTGGTTGGCCGCGTTGCACGCTGTATGCCATCACAGAGTCTTGCAGATGAGCAGCGACCAGCCAGACGTCCCCATGTTCGGAGACGACGACCTCGCTCGGCGCGTAGTAGCACAGCCGGGTCGAGTCTTTCGTCTTGCGTTCGGAGAGCTCTTTGGATGAACGCTTCTTCCTGCTCTTGGGATGCTTGGCAACACGAACAGAGGCAAGCGCATCCTCTTTGCCTTCGCCCGGTCGCGTGTCCCTTAGTCCGAACGAGAGCTGCTCCGGCTTGCGTGGCAAGCTCTGTAGACCGTCCTCGACGGTCCCGTCTTTCATGATTCTGGTCAAGGTCCGTTACATCCTCCGTCAATGACGCCATCGACCCAATGGTCTCCGCAGAGTAGGCAGACGGTGTCGTCGCTGTCGTCCAACGAGCGCCAGTAGTGTTGTCCGTGGCGCCACTGGATCAGATCTCCACTGTCGAGCTGAATCGGTCGAGCCTCAAGAACCGAGATCATTCGGCTAGTGAGCATCTCGATCCGTTTATCACGCTCTTCGAGCTGCCCCCTAAGTTTGGCGATCTCCCCCTCGTCGTGCTTAGGCGTTGCCAGCCGATCGATGCCAAGCCTTTGAGCCTCTGCTTTCTCACCTATCATCCGTTTCCCCTCCGAGCTAGTAGCTTCTGAGCAGCGCTCGTGCATCGACCTGAGCAACCACCCCGATCGCACAGAGCGCAGTCCGACCCGATCGTTGTAGGAAAAATCTCCAAGCACACCTTGCACTGCTGAGCGATGACCCTGCCTCCGCACGTCTCCACGTTGGAGAACCCCCGATGAGGACACGGGCCATGGAATTCATCGAAGCTACTCATTTGCCACGTATCTCGTTCAGCGCTTCACCAGCCAACCCGCTGATAGCTTCGAGCCTTCGACGCGCAGCCATCCCGCTGATGCGTCCACCCTCGCCACAGACTCCACAGACTTGACTCAGCGCATTTGTCGCGACACGTAGCTTCACGCGCGTCTCGTCGTCCGCTTCTTGCCGGCGATAATCCTTCATCGCCTGCTTGTAGTAGCGCACCTCGTCCGAAGCGAAGCGCAGCGCCGCCATCGCCTTGCGCCTCCACTGGAAATACTCCCTGCTGTCCATGCGCTGGCCATTGACCGTGCGGTCACGGTCGCCCAGCTGCTGCTGAATCGCCTGGAGGTCCTCGACCGCTTGCTCATAGAGCTCTTCAGCCTGGTCGAGAGAGTCCGGCTCAATGAGCGCGCCCTTCACGGCGCGTTGCCCATTCGGGTAAGGAGTCGATCGAGCGCACGCCGGAGATAGACTGTAGCGAGTTGAACTGCACTGCGCTCCGAGGTCAAGTGATCGACCCTGGCCTTCTGAACGGCTAGCTCGATGATCGCGTTCAGCGATGAGTCGAGTTGCTCGTTTGGCGGATTGACTGAGTGAGCCCGCTTCTGTTGACGTTCGCGAGATGGTAATTCCTCGTCGCTATGCCAACCCTTTGCCTTTGCGATCCTGTCTGCCATCCCCTTGGTGCTCATTACTCATTGCCTCAGCCTCGCGTCGAACAAGACTGCCCGCTCTGTCTCGGTAAGATCCCAGGCGCCGATAATCTTGTAAAGCGGTCCGCCCAGGCACTTGAGCAACAGCGGATCAACAGGGGGCGTGGGTTCCCATTCAACCTCCCAAAGCGTATAGAAGCCCTTGAGCTGCTTCCCCTTCGCCCTGATGTCCGGTGGCACGGAGGGCACCATCGCCTTGCACCAGCTGGAAGTCATGCCGAGCGCGTTGGATGGGATGTCAATCTGGCGAGACTTGACCACTCTTTTTAGCCAGCGGTCATTCTGGACACTCCGGCCGCCAGATATAAATCTCGTACCACCGGACCGATACGCAAGCACCCACGGAAGATCCGACCGCGCAATTGCTAAGTTGGGTCGCCCTTTGTCATCGAGTCCAGCGTTGTCCATGACCGAGTGCAGATCGATCACACGCTCGCCCTTAAGCATCTCACGGTAGGCACGGAGAAGCGCCCGGTCCTGTTCGGTCGCCTCAGTCTTGACGAGCCGACGATACTCAGCAGCCTTGGCGCGAGCCTCGTGAATGGGTATCTCAAGAATCGGAATGTCCATCTTCTGTCTCCTCTTCGTACAAGTCCCCGAATCGTTGGTGAGCGTATTCCTTGAACTCACAACAGTTCATATCCAGGCTCTCCGCCATGCGCGCCGCTAGCATCGTCACACAGAGAAATGCCGCCTTCTTGGTGTGACTGTCTCCGGGCAGCCCAGAGTTTTTTAGGGCATCGGTCATGGCAGCGGCGATAGTCTCTCGCAAAATTTCCACGCGTTCATCGAACGTTTGAGCATTGATCAGCTCCATCGGTTCGTTGATGAACTCAGGCAACCATGGCTCCGGCTATGAGTGCCCTGAATATTTCAGATTCTTGACATGCTTGAATGCTTGCTAAGGCATCGAATGGATGTTCGCACTGGCCGTCTGGAATATGAGCGACCATCGCGACCGTCTCGGGATACATTCGCTCCAGAGCGTCACGAACCTGAGCCTTTGACGCTTTCTTCTCTTTGGTGCTCTTGCCGGTTGGACGCGACTCCACGCCGCAGGCTTTCTTGATCTTCTGCGGCGACACCTGGGCGACGGGGATGTCCATCGAAGCAGCGATAGCCGCGACAACGCCGTAGGCGAGAGCCACCTTCGCCATTGACGAGGCGTTGCGCATGAAGCTCATCGCCTCCATGCAGATCATTGAGGCCGCCTTACGGGTATCCTGATGCTCGATGTTAGTTTCCTGATGATGTCCTGTTACCAGACCTTCGATGAACCGAGCGATCTCACGGGACCGTCTGAAGTTGTCATCAGTCGCCAATACATGGCCCTTGGCCGAGCTCTTCTTGGTGCGCAGGACGCCCATCGCGAGAACCTTGAACGGCTTGCCGTGAATCTCCATGAGCGCCCACCCTGTCGAGGCGAAGCCAGGATCTAGTCCGATCACGATCATATTGCCCTCGGTTTTCTCGGGCCGTGCTCAGCGTATCGCTTCCGATCACTTGCCTGGACACAAGTTCGACATTCACGAGTATTCCGATTCCATCGTCTAATGGTATTGACTTCGGTGAATCGGTGACCACGCTTGCAATGCGTCTGCTTCGCTTGCTGAGCCGATGGACCTTCACCACGAAGAATGTTTTCTTTCATCGTGACTGGCTCTAAATGCGTAGGATTAACACAGTCTCGATTCCGACAAAGATGATCGATAACCAGATCGCCTGGAATCGGCCCAACATAAAACTCGTAAGCAACGCGATGAGCTTGAAGCTGCTTGCCGATCTCCCTGGCACCACCGGACCAAATCACGCCATATCCTTTCGCTGTACTGGCTAACCATAGCCAGCATTCATCAGCAGATCCGCGAACAAATTTTCTCTCAAAGCGTTCACGCATTGGCCTTCTTTTACGGCCCACCATCGCACTCTCTCTGCATTAGTTCACTCACGCCTTGACCCTGGGAAGCATATCACCGCTACGCGCCATCACGTGCTCTGCGACCTTCTTCACGGTGTCCGAGGCTTCACAGCCACTTACCTCCATCGCCGCGGACAGCACGTTGACAACGCAGTCGAAAATTGCTGCCCGATACTTCTGATCGTCGTCCATACCGCGAATCTTCTGAAGACGCTTGAGCACCGTGTGAGCGAGCTTGCCTGCCGAGCTGAGAAGCGTGGGACCGAACCGAGTCTCCTCGGCTATCCGAATTGCAACAGACAGCGCCAGGCGGCTGTGAGTGAGCAGCTGCGACGAGTACACGCATATGTCACCCAGAGCGTCGAGCTCATCCGCCGTGGTATCGGCATCGTCCAACTCGCCACACTCTTCGATGATGCCCAGCGCCATACGCTCCGACGCCTGATAGCCGAACTTGTCAATCTGCCAGCGATGGAGCCGCACCTGGATAGCGTCCAGCTCGCCCCCGGGAAGCTCTGGCGCGTCCAAACCCGCGAAGGTATTGAACACGGCTTGAGCCGCTGTCGCTGCTGCGTGTATGGCTATCACTTGTCACTGCCTTTCGTCTGAGCCGGGGGTAGCTCCGCCGGCTTGTCTGGGTCGTTCGTTTGGAACACGGTCTCCGGCTGAACCGGGAATCGCTTCTCCAGCCATCGAACAATGTAATCAACAGGACTGCCCACAAAGCGGAGATCGTGGTCCTCGCTGTCGGTCATGCCGCGTGGCTCGAACTTGACACCCTTGAACTTACGACAGATCGATTCAAGCGAAGTGCCACTTTGCAGGAGCGTGGAAACCGCCACAGCCCAACAATCGGCCCAGCCGGACGTCTGTGAGCCTTGCTTGTCCATCTTGACGAACAACTCACCGACGCGACCATCCGAATAAAGTCCGACTGTGACGTAGCCCTTGTACTTGACGATCTCGTCCTTGTTGGGATGCTTCGCGTTGATGGCGAAGCGATGGGTAAAGCCTGGGCGCTCGTCTGGGAGTCTCTCTCTCATGTCAAATCCTTCATAGCGCGTACCCTCCTCCAGCGAAAACTCCACAGCAGCGCCGACACACGACCATCAGGCGCGTCGGCATGCCGCGATCGAGCGTGATGATATCGTGCGCGTGGCCATTGAACCGGCAAACGGTGTTGCCGATAAGACGCATCAACAGGATGCGAATAAAACGAGGGCGAACCCGAACAAGCAGAGGATCATCAGGCATGAGCTACTGAACCTCCTGCGTAATCGTTGGCGCGCCATTTCCTCGCGGTTCGATTGACTGGTCGATAGATAGTCCGCCAGTCGCAATCGCCCGCTCACTGGGCTGATTGAGTACTGCAAGCTCTCCAGCACCTGCGAACGCATCGAGGAATCCTTCGACATTAGATCCCCAGTAGGGGAGAACGGACCAAACGGTAGAGGAACCGACAGGCTTGCCCGTGTAGGGATGGAGGAATTTGATTCGACCTTCCCACCAGCAGGCAGCTTGAGCGGTTTGCCAGATGACTTTGAACCACTGAGCGCCCGTGCTCGCAGCCACGAGTGCGATGATCTCGACCCCAAGCTCGGCTTCTTTGGCATATTTTTCAACCCATCCATCGATCAGCCGTTTGCGTCCTCCGTAGGGTGGGTTTGAGAAGACCAGCCCCTCGCTTGGACTGTTCGCTATGAATTCCCCCCACGGAACTATTAGCCCGTCACCGTAGTATCCACGACAATGTCGCCCATGCCGAATATTGACCTCGGCGAAGCAGTGCTCGATCAGATCGGGCGCACACGGATCGAGTGAGATCGTGTTGACCCGCTGCACACGATCAAGCACGTCGTCATAAGGAGACGACGGTGTGAGCCAGTCATCACGATCGCAACTCTTCCAGTGTGGTTCACTCATCATGCCCTACAGCTTCATACATCGGAGTCCATCTCCCCAATAAGCTTGCGCAAGTAATATCGCGCCTTGGGATTTTAAGTCCGAAACTTTGACGTGTGGTGTTCATGGTTTGTCGATGGGGTGGGTCGTATGTGGGTCATGGAATTGCGGCGCTGGTCGCGAGTCACCGGGGCCAAGGCCCCACGGAATGACGAATGAAAGCGAGTCATCTAGAACGCGCGGCTTGGGCCTCTTCACCCCGTCAATTATGACGAACCGCGGTTTCATCCCCACGCCAGTCACCCCCTCCCTGGTCGTCATCAGCACCCCTTTCTCGCCGCACCAACTCCCTCAACATTGCCGCCGCCTGGACCCGATCGAGATCGACAAACGCATTGCCAGGACACGACAGGTACCAGCCGACTTCCGCGTCGCCCCACAGTGTGACGCCATTCAGCTCCCAACACCGGGACCCCTTGCGGGCAAAGCTCGCCTTCAGCACGCTACTCACCCCTTTCTCGCGGCGTTGGAGACGCCTTAGTTTGCTGTCTTCTACTCAAACGGATCTCCCTCCATCGAGCCCACGTTCGACGCCTCGTGAGCCCAATTGGGCACCTTGTCGCCGCCTGTTTCCTCCCACTTGTCCCCCAAGAAGTTCAGACGCCCGAGTCGATACGTCTCCTCGTAAGAAAACGTCCGCAGATCGAACTCAGCGAGCGCTACCCAATCATCTACGCCGCCACTACGTCGATCCTTGAGCGCCGCGATATAGGTCGGAGCAAGCCAGGGCTTGGTCGAGACCTGGTCACGCGCCGGTGCAATCGTGATCACCCTGGTCGCGTTCTTGGTGATCTCACTGGTGCCGTGGAAGTCATCCGTGTCGGGTACGAGTGTCTTGAATCCGCCCGCGCCCATCTTGCGCAGGTGAGCCGCCACGATGGTCGGTATACCGCTCGCTATCGACGTGTCGCGAATCGTCTGCGTGATCTTCTTGAGCGCCTTGTTCTCGTTGTCGTCGTCTGTGTCGATGTAATGCAGGTGATCGATGACGATGAGGTCCGCTTCGCTTCTGATCTCCTTGAGCATCTCGTCAAGCTTGGCAGTGTCGAAGCGGTTGCTCTCGCGATAGAACGTGTGCAGGTTGGTGTAGAGCTTGGACAGCTCGTCATCGACCTCGTCCTCGAACCGCCCGCACACGTGGTCACAGCGACCCAGGTACCAGTCCAGATAGTTCATGTCCTTGAGCAGCGATTTGTCCGCCCCGTAAATCTTGTTCGTGAGGTGGCGGTACTTGGCGCGCCGCTCAATCTCTCGGCCCTCAGCTTCCAGCGCAAAGAAGTAGACGCTCTTGCCTGCCTCTGCTCCTCGTTGCGCGATGATAGTCGCTAGAGAGGTTTTACCTTTACCTGTTTTTGCTCCGATGATGATCAAGTCCTGGGGCAAAATGCCACGCAGGATGTCATCGAGAAACGCGACACCGAACGGTGAAATCTTAGCGCCGAGAGCCCTACGCTCCTCACGCTCGCCCACGAGCCGATCGGACGAGCACACAAACGCTGAACCTGAATCGTTGAGCTGTTCGCCAGTCCAGTCTGGGACGCGCTCCACAAGCTTGAGCAGCCTCTTGCGGTTGCCGCCCGCTCGTTGCCAGTCGGTAAAGTCACCCTTCTCAGCGAGCCCTGGAAGCAACAGCACACGAACACGGTAGGCGATGCCGCGAAGCGAATCCGCAACATCCCGAGCATGGTCGCGTCCCGGCTTGTCGTTGTCCGGCAACACAAGAACATCACGACCGCGCAAAAACTCTGCATAGCCAGCCCGCCATTTGCCCGCGCCGCCTGGTGAACAGGTAGCCACGAAGCCCATACTCACCGCGTTGTCGGCGTCTTTCTCGCCTTCTGTCACCAGAGTTAGGGTCTCATTCCTCTCGCTGGCTGCGAGCTCTGGCAGCCGGTAGGGCACACGACGCACGCCGCCGAGCTTCCACTCCCAGCCTCCCATGCCGTCTGGCCTGCGCTGTCGGAACTCTTTACCGGGCAGCCTCACAACCTGGAAAAGCAGCTCGCCGATCTCATCCTTGTAGTCGTAGACCTTTTCCGGCTCCGGTGGCCCTCCAGTGCCGGTCATCGGTATCGAGAACAGGTCGGCCCAGGTGAGCCCTACGGCTGCGATGATCTCCTCGGTGGCACATCCCGCATGACAATTTAGGAGGATTCTGCCCTCTTCGCCCTCACCTACGCTCAGCGACGCATGACGGTCATCGTGCGCCGGGCACTTCGCCACGTAGCCCGCGCCGCTACGCCGCCCGCCTAGTCGATCAGCTATCTCGTGAGTGTCCATGTCTTGCTATTTCTTCTTGATCTTCGTGGGTGGGACGTATCTACAGCGTCCCGTGCTTCTTGAAATACTCCGCCTTTTTCTTCTCTACGAACTCGCGATACCGCTTGAGCGACACTTCATCGTGGACGGTCGTATTATCTTCTCCGCGCTCCTGCCCGAGCTTCAGTAGGAAGTTATCCTTTCGCCAGTTGGTCACTCCGTTGAGCCACTCAACGGCTTTACCGTCTCCGCTGGCGCGTCTCTGCTTAGCTTCCTGGTAGTACACGTACAGCACGTGCTCGCACTCCTTGGGTGTGTTGCCGGAGTCCAAGCGCTGAGCGACAAGCAGGAGCCGCTCCGCGGTCGGCTTCCTGAGCACAAGCCGCTTTCCGCCGGCGACGCGACGCAGCTCCTCCTGCAGCTCCCACAAGCGCTCAGCCTCCACTCGGTGCTTGAACAAAAGTTTCTTCTGCTCCGAGCTCTTCAGCTGCTTCTCTCCGGGCAAGGGAGGGGGTCCGCCCGCGCTGGAGTCCTGCGCAGCAGGCTCCACCCCTGGCTTGGCTAGGCTAGGCTGGCTAGGCACAGCTAGGCTAGGAGTGACATCGTGTGACGCCGTGTGACAGTTTGACCGCTCCTGTGACGGTTTGACCGCTCCTGTGACATTTTCGTCGATTTTGACCGCTCCTGTGACATTGGGGTCCAGGATGCCCAGGTCGGCCGCCCGGGCCAAATCACGATGCCTTTCACGACTGTCGCGCTGCCTCTGTTTGTCTGATTGCTTACACTCTTGAGCGAGAATAAAGTTCGGTGCCACAAGCATCTCGGAGTGTGGATCCAGGGCTCGGAACTCAATCCGGCCATCATCTAAAAGCTCCGGAAGGAACTCCTTCACCTTCGCGGTAGGCCAGCGGATGAGCATTGCCACACCCTTCGTTCCGTGGCGCCCGATGGCCATCACGCCGGCCCGGTCGAGTCGCTTAATGAGCTCGTGCCAGAGAGCTCGAGCTTCCCAGGAGAGCGCCGCGTCGTCCACGGTCTCGCGAGTGTACACACGAACGTATCGCTCGTTGGCCCAGTCCACTTCCCCCTACCGTTCACGGGCTCGACCCTTCCAGTGGAGGCGCGTCCAATTGAGAGCGACATTTGCCGCTGTGACGCAAGCCTCAGCCACCCGACGGGGCGCGCCTCCGCTGCAAGGGTCGAATGAATTCACTCGCGTCACACAACCCTTCTACGCAGCTGAAAATTGATCAGTCAAGACCTTTACGACGGCAAATTTCAAACAGCAACTTCCGCACTGCGACTACCAGCTATCGACCGTGACTGCGCCCCTTGTTTTTTTCGCGATGAAGATCGATTTCTCGCGTCCCGGCGTCTGTGAACCGTTCATCAAGCCGTAGATGAAGCTACGCGAGATTCCCCACTTGTCGGAAATTTCGTTCACTGATAATTCGTTGTCCTCCATCCAGCGTTTGAATGCGTTTCGTCGCCCCAACTTTTTTGGTCGTCCCATTGGCTTGCTCTTTCCCATGGTTCCCTGAATCCTGCTCAGTTATGAGCAATACACAACTTTTATAACAGAATCTCTGGACAAGTGCAAATGTACCACTTAAGGTGACCCTATGGCCAACACGAACGAGGGCGTCAAGCCCTTTACCGGCAATAATGAGCTGAGCCTCAATATGGCGTCGATAAGGGAGGCTGTTCAGTTCTGGCTGAATGAGACCAAGTTCAGGGACGGTGCTGCCGTAACTGTGACGAGCGTCGAACAGGACCATACCAACGCGACTCCGACCTTCACGGTTCGCACCTGTGAGGTAGACGGTGACTGATGAGCAGAACGGGGAACTAGAGAGATCATGGGAGCGTGGATTTCGACAGGCTTGGCTAGGGGTGCTCACCGAGGCGTGTAGAAATCTAGGCTATGAGCTGGAAGAAACTAAACAGGCTGCACTGATCAGCGAACGCGCGCAAACTGTCCTCGCGCTGCGTGAGGTTTGTGGTGAGTTTGGTGACAACGACTGGTCGGACAATTTGCACTTGGCAGACGTCGTTGAGAAGCATTTAGGTCGCCCACTTAGGGAGACAAATGACTAGACTCTGGCTACGGTATCTGATCTGGCGACTTGACCGCGCGCGACGCAAAGTTCGGCGTGCACAGTTTCGTGCAGATGCGTTTTCGCGTCACCCGTATCCGACAACCTGGGAAAGTTCGGGTACGAGGCAAGGGCGGCTGAACAACGAGCTTAAGAAAGCTCTGTTTCGCGTCGAACTCTGGGCCTACCGTGTCGAAGCGATCGGTGGCAAGGTCGCGAGTGGCAAGGTTCCGAAGGCGACGGCGAAGGTGATGCGATGAACAAAGAACTACGCTCGGTTGTGCAGAACGCGTTTGCGGAATTGATCGGAACGCATGAGAAGACTGAGGTCGAGCAAGACATCCGCATAGCAAGTGCCGTGTTCGACGAACTCGCACGATCGCACAAGCAGGGATTTCGTGAGGGCGTGTCTGCTGTCATCGGACATCTGGGTCAACAGATGAGGGCAGCGGAAACGCTGGAGCGGAAAGTGGCAATTGCCAACCTGATCGGTTCGATCGGGCAATCGGATCTTGTCGCGTGAGCGCGAATCGGAGCGGCGAAGAATCATGAGCCCCCAAGACGATCGCTTTGACCCGTTCGAAACCTACAAGACGATGGGGTACGAGAACCTGGGGTCCGAGCGCGCGACAGCGTTTGCGTGGCTCATCACCGAAGTAACGCGGTTGCGACGGTGCGACTTAACCGCATGGCAACAGGCGTACCACACGCTCGTTTCGGCTCACGCCGAACTGAAACGGGAGCGGGATGAGCTGGTCGCACTTGGCCGACGTCCTGCAACGAATTCAGGAGGCGAACAAATGAGACCAAAGGAAAGCCGACCATGTTTCAGTTGCGCGTCGTTGGTCTGTCACTTTGTCGATCGCGAATTCGGGATACAAGTCGAATGCTCCGAATGCCATGCGGCTGGACCGGTGCACAAGACCGAAGCCTACGCTGTGGCCCATTGGGATTCACTGTACCGAGCATTGGTGTCTACGGTGAAAGCATGAGGCTGAGCAACAGCAAGTAGTGATTGAACCGCAACCCCAAGACTTGGAGCCATCATGAGCGCGCATAGCGAATGCTCCTATTGCCATAAGAGCTTTGAAACTTGCTCGATGGCCGAATGCTTCGATTGTGGCTGTATGGCGTGCGAAGAATGCGCAGGCGATCATTGTCGCGAATGCTTTCCTGACATACCAACAGGCGATTCGATGGTCTGCAGTAAGCCCTGCCCGCAGTTCGAATCGGGCTACCATTCGTTGGAGCACTGCGACACTTGCGGCTTTCACAAGCGACTGCACAACACCGTTCGCGAGGAACGTTACTGGGCCAAGGAGCAGAATGACCGACACCGAAGCAGCTAAGAGACTGGACGACCTGGCGCACGAACTGCGTGGAGCTGAGGGCGAGTTCGGTTCCAAGCTGCGCGGTCTACTTCATCGCTTCATCATCGACCTCAAGCTCGTAGGTGAGCGCTGTGGCTATGACAGCTTACCGGAGCCCAGCTGCTCAGATGTCTGTTTTGGGCCGTGTGGCTGCACGGGGTATGCGCTCATATATTGGCTTGAAATGCCGCCGACCGTCATAGGGGGCGAGTAGGGTGAGCCGACGATGAAGATCTA
>SDBS01002151.1_pt1 | contig 19820 bp, 18 predicted proteins | sample 2277091 | NCBI WGS metagenome assembly SDBS01 (sample SAMN10404972, study PRJNA504765) | marine sediment metagenome | isolation source: marine sediment core GS10_PC15, 163 cmbsf | place: Arctic Ocean: Southern Knipovich Ridge | collected 2010 | reverse complement strand
ATTCGGAATTACTGGTTTCCATGTATCTTGAGCCAATAACCAAATCAGCCTTGTCATTTATTACAGCATTAACAAGATTCGGTATTTCCTTTGCAGGATGCTGTCCATCAGCATCTACCTGAACGGCAATATCATAATTCATTTCCTTTGCATATGTATATCCTGTCTGCACGGCTCCCCCAATCCCCATATTAAACGGTAGATTAAGCACTACGGCTCCTCTGGTTTTTGCAATAGCGCCAGTTTTATCCAGAGAGCCGTCGTTTACAACAACGATGTCAGCAAATGGAGCATTCCTTTTAATATTATCGATGACATTGCCAATACAATCAGCTTCGTTGTAGGCAGGCATTATTATTAAAATCTTTTTGCCTTGTGTTTCAACATCCATGTTATGTACAGCGTCTCCTGAACTTCCAGATACCCATAATCATCCCTACGCCTCGCACGTAGTCTCTCAAAAAAACGATAAATGTCAAGTAAAAATATTTTATGTTTTTTGTGCGCTTGACTATTGAAAAAGGCATCGAAAGCTGCAATATTAGCTGCAATATCAATAAAAAACACAATAAAAAAGCCATAAAAGGAAAATATATAAAAGGAAGTGTCACAATTGTTAATAACGCAAGCGGCGGTCTGACAAAATCTAATATCCCTGCATAATTATCTCCAGACGCCATATCAGGATGGTCTCTATAGAGTTTTACACGCCAGATACCGTGGCGATACTGACTTTTGAGATAACGGATAATACTTTCCGGATGATAATGGGCAACTTTTATGTCTCCGTTAAATATTAACTTATAACCTTTTTTTTTAATTCTATATGCCAATTCGTTGTCCTCGGCACTTGCCCAGGTATAAGACTCATCAAACCCCCCAACTTGCTGCAAGACAGTCCTTCTATATGAGACATTAAATGAACCCAAAAAATTTGCTTCCTCCGGTATTTTCAAGTGTCTTTGGGCAATTTCTTCATGGATACAGACGGCATTAAGACTGTCAGGGTTAGCAATATCATATGAGCCGCCAAGCCCTGCTATATCATCAGATGTATACCCTTTAATTATTTTTGACACCCATTTTTTTTCCGGCACACAATCCGAATCGGTAAAACAAACGATCTTCCCCTGGGCAGACTTCCATCCATAATTACGGGCAGCAGCGGGGCCTTTATTTTTCTGATACAGATATTTAACGGGATACTTTTTAACGATCTCAGCGGTTCGGTCTGTCGAACCATCATCTGCTATTATTATCTCAAGATCGTCCTCTGGCCAATTCTGGGACAGCAAAGCTTCTATCGTCGCACTAATTGTTTTCTCGCTGTTATAAGCCGCAACAACAACCGAGATTTTTTTTGCTTCTTCCATAAAGGCTAAAAAAAGTCACTCGCCTCTTTTCTTGATTACTTTTGCAGGGATTCCTACTGCAATTGACATAGGCTCAATATCTTTGGTTACAACCGCAGATGTCCCTATAACACATCCATCACCTATTTTCACACCAGGCAATATCTTCGTATCCAGGCCTGTCCAGACATCGCTGCCTATCGTGACATCTTCATTTCTTACACCTTGTTTGACCATTCTCACGTTTGGGTCATCAAAAATATGATTGCGAGTCATTATTATTGTCCGCTTGGCAAGCATGCAGTCTTCGCCGATTTTTATATGAGTCCCCCGATGCGCAAAAAACTCACAAGCCTCGAGAACAGTGGTATTTTTGCCGACGGTGATTCGACCGCCATAATAGGTTATTAAACGTGACTTTCCTACAACACATCCTTTGCCAAACTTCACTCGAGGCGATATTCTCGCAAAAGGATGTATCAGACATCCATATCGTATAGATAAATAAACATTGTAAAATGGCGAAATGAACACAAGAAAAAAAAACCGAAGCAGTTCTGGTACGTTTTTGATTAGCGGTATTATCATAATAACCTCTTAATGTGTCACTTCATTGGCAACTTTGCATAGATAATATCTATCATTAACATAGCAAGTTTCAAAACCACCCTCTAAATAAGCAGAGTATCGTGAGTCTATAATCGCATAATCTATGTTGTTAGTTTTCATGTGTTGCAATATTTTTTTAACAAATTGCTCGCATTTTTCTTCATATGAGAAGTTTGCCGGAAACATTAATCTCGAAATTGAAACTGGTACCCAGTTCTTTTTCGAACGTCCAAACAAATGGTCATAATTATACAAATGATCATCTATTCCTTGACAAACTATAGGAAGATCATAAGTATTTAATCTCGAAAGAAAAATAAATGCATCGAAACGTCGGGTCATAAAAGTCGTGTCGGGAAAATGCTCTTTGGCATAGTTTGCCATATCCGTAAAATCGCTGTCAATCGCGCCAACAACTATTCCATTAGACAAAAAACCTCTAACTGCCTTTAGCTGTCCTCCAATATCATATTTGGGAAACTGTCGGTTAGGCTTGACACCAACAGGGGGGTAGATCGTTAATACTACCAGACACAAAATTACAAATTTTACTACCAAACATACTCTTTGGTCCTGGTCGGCAAATCTTTTCTCGATCAGATCCATCAACCAGATGATTGCATAAGCTGTAAAAATGAAAATGTATAAATAAAGCAAAGTGCTTGTTCGACATATGTACCAGAACCAACCTCCAAGAGTATGACCGACCAAACCAAAGATAATACTGGGCAGCAGAAACACAAAGGTATAAAAGAATTGAAGAATTATGATTCTTTTCGCTTCAACATTTGTGCATTTCTTAACAAAATAATAAAATCCGAAAGGAATAAAAAAGGACAGAGTATAAAGATTAAACAATATTCTGATCAAAGGAGAAAAATTAAGTTTTGTTAATAAGCTTGGTGGGGCAACTTCATTGGTAATCTTCTCGATCGCATTAGTAATTACCCCTAAGCTTATACCACTGCTCATATATCTTTGCATCAAAACACCACGGTAAAGGTCGACAATGGCATATGGAAAAACTCCTGCCAATGCACAAAATAAAGGCACGCTGGAAAATATAAGCTTGTTCTTAAATTTCTTTCGGTCAAATAACTGGGTAATCGAAAGCATAAGAGCTAATATCATCGCGCTGGCAGGATGAATATTGCCAAGACAGCCTATCCCAAAATAAAGCAGACACATCCCCATAATGTTGTGTCGATACTTAAGAAAAATAAGAACAAGCATCGGAACACATGCATAAACAAAACATTTAGGCTCGCTTGATATTATAGGCCCGATTCCCCAGTGGTCATCCGGCAAAAATCGCGGAACTATCGATAGTATCGAAACCAAAAGAGAAACCGTTTTTCGTTTTGTCAAATAATACAGCAAACTGTACATACCTAAAAGATAGATTAACAGTTTGGGCAGCAGCAGTATTTTGATTGTTATTGCTGTGTGTCCGGTCACTGCATTTAAAACTCTGATCGCAATTATAAAGGTAAGACTGTGCATAAAAGCAGGGTCACTCTTAAGAACCGCCGTTGGCACCCTAAACGGACTGTAAGGCTTAACGCTATCGACTTCCATGTAATTGTCGAGCATTTCGTAAGGTTCGATCAGAACATTCAAATGCTTATAGTCGCCGATCTCATGAGTTTGTGATTGAACAATAAAATAATAAAAAGAAAACAAAAGAATCACTGTTATAGCTATCAGATGATTCCTATAGCTGACCTTATCTCCACTTCCATTTAAATTTTCAATGTTCAGTTTTTACTTCCCTGTTATACCATCATAATAGCCAACAAGACTTTCGCCAAGCTTCTGCCAGTTGTATTTTTCTTCTACTAACCTGCGCCCTTCTGCGCTAATTTCCTCTGCCAGCTTCTTATCTTCTATCAGCTTTATAATTCCGTTAGAAACTGATTCCACATTCGAATCTACCAGCAAACCTGCGCCATCTTTCAGAACATGAGCAGGCTCACCGACCTTTGTAGAAACAATAGGCAGACCACATGACATGTATTCATAAAGCCTAAGGGGGCACTTGCACTTGTTAAGCATGTTGTCACGAAATGATATAACCCCGATATCCGCCGAGCCTATTACTGATGGAACATCATTGATATGGCCAGTAAATTCACTGTCGATACCTAACTCATTGGCCCGTGTTTTTGTCTTAGCCAGATCATCTCCGCCACCTACAACCAAAAGCTTAACATCATATTTTATTCTAACTTTTCCGATAGCATTTATTATCACATCCGAGTCTATAATGTCAGCGTGAAACATTCCCATAAACAATATCGTAGGCTTGCTTGCATTCCTCTCTAAAGGCTTGAAAATTTCTGGGTTAGAACCGTTGGGAACATAAAAAGGATTGAACTTTCCATAAAACTCTTCCAGCCCTTTGCTGGCAACAGTGACATGGTCTGCTAATTTCGGCACCATCCATTCGAAAAAATCTATCATCTTCTTTTTCCATACCACAGAATTACGATTAAAACCTTTACTGCCTTCCAAGTCATCAAGGTCTGCCACCCATCTGCAGCCTTTGAGCTTAGCAACAAAACCTGCAGGAAAAATATCAGGCACGGGTTTAAAAGTATGGACAATGTCGAACTTCTTGACAGCAGATGCTCTTGCAAAACCTTTTGATATGTACCCTTCGGAGGAAAATTTTACCGGTATTATATCTACTGAAACGTCTTTCGTCTCTTCCTTAAGTTTTGACACTGCCTGTTCCGGACACAAAAAAGTAACTTCATGACATTTGGAAACTTCCTTGCCGAACTCCAATGCCCTCCGCCAGCTTGTTGCACACCATGGCAAATTAAATGTAGGAATATAGCATATTCTCATAATATTTTTGGCTCTATACTTTTCTTGAAAACTCCCTTTACAACACCAAGCGAATAGGGCCAGATCAATATCCACCTGGCGATAAACCGCGGAATTGTCAGTTCAATTGACCGAAATCTGCAAAGCAAAAACGCAAATGTCCCCCCGAATACGACGCTAACACCCAACAATCCTAACAACAAGAACTTAAACAATAACACTATAGACAAAAGCCCAATCACTGCTGTCACCGGTATCACCAGGCTGTACCACCATACATAATTGCGTATCCCTGCAACTTTCATCATATAGACAATGCCTTCGCCAGATGTCACAGTCTTTCTCATTAACCCCGTAAAGCTGTTAGTATAATGATGATTGGCGATCACATCTTCGTCAAACCACAGCTTGTAGCCTGCTTCCAAAAGCTTTATTGATATATATACATCTTCAGCACACGCATATGGCAGTGATATCCACCCACCAACTTTTTCTAATGCCGCGGTTCTAAAATAACTGTTTCCACCGATAACACCACCCGTAAAACCGGTTTTTTCAGTTTCCACAATGAACCACATTCTATGGAGCCAGCCCGCAAATCCATTTATTCCGATTGTAGGGTGCCTGCCCGTACCGCCTCCCACATCCTCGTGACTTTCAAATACCGAAATAATATTCTCAACCCACTTCGGGTCGATAGCACAATCAGAATCCGTAAAAGCGATCAGCTCCGTATCGCAATGCTTCAATGCCGTATTGCGTGCATCATAAAGCTTGTGGCCTTCATTGGCTATTACAGTGACACCCATCTTCTCGGCTATTTCAATCGTCGAGTCCTCGGAACTGTCATCTATCAGCAAAACCTTCTCTGGCCTAACGGTCTGGTTATTTATACTCTCTAAACACTCACCAATATACTTCTCAGCGTTTTTCGCACATACTACTACGGTAATTTTCATCTGATTAATATCTTTCAACTAAAAAATGGATTTCAACTTTTCTCAAAAAGCAAACCAATATCGTATGAATTTTCAAATCGATAAGGCATCATCAATGCAGTCTTATCCAGGACATTGCGTATCACCAGGCTCATCTTTTCAACGAAATTCGCAGGCTCGTTCCAGTGCGGATGAATAGGAAAGCTGTCAACCCATTTTAAACCAGCCTTACTGGCTGCCTTCGCTACTTTATAAGGATTTATTGGAAATTCATTTTGTGTCAGGGCAAGCCTTCGGATACCTTTTGAACCCCAAACAATAAATGGCACCGGGTGAAGACCATTAGGCTCTTCACAATAAAACAAACCTCCCGGTTTTAATACTCTGCTTATATTTTTAAATAACTCATTTTTTCCAGGGAAATGATGGACCACATGAAAACTTGTACAAAAATCGAATTGCTCATCTTCGTGTTTGAGTTCTTCTGCGTTGCCTTGCTCGAAATGAATTTGCGGATATTTCGTTTTTGCTATTTTTATCATATTTTCGGATATATCCATGCCTTCAACTTCAATATCTTCGAATTTTAAAAAATGATTCGTATATATACCTGTTCCGCAGCCTATATCAAGGCCTTTTAATTTTCTACTTTTAGGAAGCAGCGAAACAAAATGCTCAACTCTGCTATAATAAAAATTTTCATCCCGATTACCGTAAGACTCATCTGCTTTTTCAAAAACCTCTATCTCCGACACGACAGACTGTTTTTTAGCTTGATTTAGCATCTGAATTAACCCTCTAAAACCACTTTAGTCCTTTTAGAAGCTGACTGATTCCTTCCTTTAGCAGGTTCATAACCGCAAAAATTCCACCGCGTCTGTAGGCAGTGCGTATATAATGTAAAACAGTTGATGGTTTGCCGAATGCGAGGTGTCTCTGCCATCTGGCTGAAGCAAGCTGGTGCATATTCGATATATCACTTGTGCTGTAATCAGGATATCCAACTACGATCCGGCATCCAAAATCTTCCCAATTATTCGAAGTCAGCCAGCCGTTCTCTTTCGCCATCTTGTAAAATCTTGTCCCCGGATAAGGCGTGGCGGTGCTGAATTGTGCCGTGTCGGTACCGAGTGACAAAGCAAAGTTTAATGTCTCATTCGCCCTCTCAAGCGTCTCGCCAGGAAGACCGAATACAAAAGTTGCGTGACTCTTTATGTCGTACTTCTTACAATCTTTTACCGTTCGCTTCACGTCTTCCAGGTCAATATGTTTCGGTATTCCTGCCAGAACCTCCTGGTTAGCAGATTCGACCCCAAACTTCAAAGCGCGACAGCCTGCTTCTGCCATCTTGGCAAGAACATCTTCATCAACCTTCGCATCTGCCATACAGCTCCATTTAGTCTTTAGTCCTCGTCGCTTGATCTCCTCACAAACTCCCAGGACATGTTTCCTGCTCACTGTGAACGAAGAATCATCAAAATATATCTCATCAGGATTATATTTTTCGATAAGGATCTCGATTTCATCGCAGACACTTTCAGGGCTTCTGAACCTTACTCCCGGCTTGCCAGGTAAAATTGCTTCACAGCAAAAACAGCATGTAAATGGACACCCTCGCGAAGTGATAACCTGGACACTTTTGCCGAATGCAAAAACATCTACATAAGCATCCATCGGCAAAAGGTCTCTTGCTGCATAAGGCATACTGTCAAGATCATTAATTACCGCTCCATGGGCTGCATTTGGATTTTCCTTTGATGCAATGCCAGCCTCAGGCAGCAACTGTTCCTCGCCTTTAATATACTTCGATAAAGAAAGTAATGGCAGTTCATATTCGCCGATAACTACATATTCAAAACCATCCTGCAAATGTACCTCTGGCAGGGCGGTAGCATGGTAGCCAGCCGCTGCAGTCGCTATCGAACCGTTATTGGTAATTCCTTTTAAAGTTTCAATGTCATACTTATAAGAAGGAGCTGATGTCTCCATCACTATTAATTCAGGCTTAAAACTTTCTATGTGCTCTTTGAGATGGGTCGCTTCCCACCGAAGGGCAATACAGTCCTTCAGGTCAACCTTATAACCTTTCTCCCTCAAAAATGCTGCTGCATAACTAAGCCAAAAAGGAAAAGGCACATAACCAAATCCCCCCTCGATTCTGTGAGGCCATCTGCTGCCCGCTCGTGCAAACGGGCCTGGAGGATTTACTAAAAGTACATTCATTAATTCTTCCTAAAATCTAAAAAAATTAAAACCATTAACTTATCGTGAAGATGTTTTGCCTAATAGAATATTGACTCCATAGCCAATACCATCAAAAATTCCCGTCAAACCTCTTCGTTTATACAGACCATAAAGATGGTGCAATATCGTCGTAGGTTTGGTAAATACTACATGCCTTTCCCACCTCTTAGTTGCCTGACGGAAAAGCCTTAAAATTTCTTCACTACTAAAATCAGGATAACTCAATGCCGCATGGTTGCCGTCAAGCAAACTCCAGTCCTCAGATACGAACCATCCGTTGGCCTGCGCATCTTTATAAAATTGAGTCCCCGGAAAAGGAGTAGCTATCGCTATCTGAACAGTGTTTGTATTCAGCTTCAGCATAAAATCAATAGTCTCTTTGGTTTTTGCCGCCGTCTCGCCAGGCAAACCTATCATATAAGTGCCATGCACCTTCATACCTAACTCATGGCATTTTTTGACAACTCTGAAAACGTCAGGCTGCTTCGTCTTTTTGTTTATATCACCCAGCACCTCTTCGTTACCGGTCTCGATGCCAATTTTTAAACCGCGACAGCCCGAATCTGCCAGCGTCTCTAACATCTCATTACTTATATAAGCATTGCCCATACAACTCCAGCTGATTCCTATGTTCCTGTTCTTGATCTCTGTTGCAAGTGACAAAAGATGCTTCTTGTCGACCGTTATTGAGGAATCATCAAAATATACCTCGTCAATCCTGAATTTATCAACGAGGTACTCGATCTCATCTACAACAAGTTTGGCATCTCTTTTCCTGTAAATAGGTCCGCCATAAAAATATGGTACACAGCAGTAATTGCACTGATGAGGACAACCGCGTGTCGTCAGCATCATAATGTTTTTACCCTTTGCAAATGGTTCGTTGTAAAGGTCCATCTTAAGTAAATGATAAGCGGGAAAGGGCAGTTCGTTCAGGTCCATTACCGGCTCAGAAAATCCCGAAATATAATGCTCATTGCTATCCTTAAAACAAATCCCCGCAAAACCCTTTAATTTCTCCATATTGCCAAGATTGGCAATCAGCTCAACCAGCGTATTGTCAAACTCACCTCTTAAAACATAATCAAATCCATCTTCCAAATGCCTCTCTGGAGTTGCCGATGCATGAACCCCACCCGCAACGACAGCTACCGTTTCACCAAGACCCTTTCGCGTCTCGACATCATAATGATAACTCGGAGTCGAAGTCATCATTACTATTAAGGCAGGCTCAAAAGATTCTACAGTTGCCTTGAATTCATCTCGTTCGATTCCCTCCGCAACACAATCTACAAATAAGACCTCGTGACCTGCTTTTTCAACAGAACCTGCAGCAGCAGCCAAAAGATATGGAAAAGATGTATAAATAACATTTTCACCTTCACACACCGATGGCCAATTGTCACCCCTGGCTCGTATAAAACACCTGCCAGGTGGATTTGTAATAAGTATTTTACTCATGCTTTTTACTTCTTTCTAATCATAGAATTTAAGGTAATATTAAAATTTTTTATAATATGCTGCCAATCATAATTCTTTTCTACAAATCGTTTGCCTCGGGAGTTTCTGTCGTCTCCTTCTCCATCCAAGATATCAATGATTGTGTCTGCGAAATCTTTTTGGCTATTACACTGATATATATAATCTGCAATATCAGGGTCATCTCCTGTCAGGTTAGATACTATAGGCAGGCCTGCTGCCAGGTATTCTCTGGACTTAATCGGGACTCTAAACTTATTTGCTTTGTTAATCTCCATATAATTTATGGCCATATCTGCTAATCTTAAATATTGAGGAACTGCCTTATGTTCTACGAATCCAGTGAATATTACCTTGTCTTCAATTTCAAGCTCAGCAGCAATTTGCATGAACTGTTCCAAATGATTTCCACCTCCGATGACAAGTAGTTTGGTCTGATTTGTTTTTCTGCTAACAAGTTTAAATATCTCCAACACTTTGACTAAAGAGTTGGTTATTCCCAGAGAGGCAAGATAGACGAGTATTTTGTACTTTCCCAAGTGGAATTGCTCCCTTAAATTCTGGTTGTCTCCCGCAATCTGGAATATGTCATAGTCGATACCTTGTGGCAGGAAGATTGTATTATCTTCACTCAGGCCGAGAGTTTTAACAGTATGCTTTTTCATCTCTTTTGAGCAAAATGTTATTTTGTGAAAATGTTTTGGGAAAAAGCCAAAAAAGAACCGCATGATTTTTTTAAGTAATCCGTTGCTGTAAAATTCATAGTCAAGATCATCTATATCTATTATTATTTTTGCTCCGAATAGTTTCTTTATCAAAGCAGGGAAACAGGAATTTGGCAGAGGTTTCAAGACAAAAACTATATCTGCTTTTATGAAGATAGAAATAATGACATTAAAGAATAAAGAAAAAAGAATATTCAAAGGCAGAAAGGGACAAAAATCTATCGACCTGAAATACCTTATGTTCTTGGCTGTTTTTTTTTGGTTCTTCAAGAGTGCTCGCTCAAGGTAATAAACATTGTGTCCCAGATTGCCAAGTTCGCGGCAGATGCTCCAGAACTGAACCGAGCTTCCGCTTTCAGGGGTTAGAGGGGATATCATTAAAATGTTCACCGCAGTACTCCTGGTGTTTTTAAGGGCATTTTTTATTTTGAACAGTCGTCTATGAAGGTTTTATGGCAGAAATCTTTGACGGCTTGTATTATTTTGCGTTTTGCTTCGATGTTTTCTTGTTCGGGTTTTTCTGAGAAATTAATGACGTTATGGGAATCCAGGTCATCGATATCGTAAACTACTTTAAATCCCTTTTGTTTTTCCAATTTTTTGGCTATTTCCATTTGGTGGTCATTATAGTGTTCTCCAAGGGACTTTTGACGAGGAACGATAACCATGGGTTTTTGCTTCTTTTTCGCCATGATTATATTACCTATTCCGGCATGGCTTATGACCAGTTTTGCATTGTCGAAGTATTCTTCAAATTGTTTCCTGGGGAGTGTTGTAAAGTAAGTTAGCTGTTTAGATTCTGGTTGATATTCATAGCCTCCCTGAACAACTATTTCGATAGAGTATTGTGCAGATATCTTATCTGCTTTTTTTATTAATCTTTCGAAGAAAAAGCCTTTACTTGCTGTGACAAATATCATATTAAACCGCCAACATATTTTGCCTTATTGCCGTATTTTTCCAGCAACACTTTCCATTGAACAAGAAATAGATCAGTAAAGTGATATACAATTTTCCCTGTTTTTGATGGAGTATATACTTGTGCGGAACATTCCATAAAAATGCATGGAATTCTCCAGAAAGTCTTTGCTAATACTATGGCTATCATTCCGATATATGATCCTGTGGATACCACAATATCAGGTTTGTATATGAATAGCAGTCTGAACATCTTAATACTGAACAGGATTATGTCCCATTGAATCCAGCGGCTTCTCCTGAAGTAATGACAGTTATCCAACTCTGAGTAGCTTTCCGGAAATGTTATATATATCTTCTCCCAGTTTTCATCAAAAGCTTCAGCCAGAATTAACAGTTCCGTCAGGTGACCGCCTGGATCCGCGACAAACAGGACCTTTCTTTTTTCTTTTATCCCTGATACCATCTTTGATAAAAAGCACGAATTAATCTTAATGTTTGAGTAAAATTTTCTTTGGATCTAAAAGCTCTTTTTGTCATTTTCCACAGGTAATTAGGTCTTAAATAGTATTTTTTATATATTCCCTTAAGAATATTGTTTATATATTCATTTGAAAGATGTGGGAAGTCTACATTTGAATGATGAAAACTATCGGCATTTTCCCATTGCTTGCTGGAAATATACCCTAATTCTGAAAGCAATCTGTAATATTCTGTTCCCGGAAGGGGGATAGGAGTTGAAAATTGAGTGAATTCCGCATTTAGCTCAAAAGCAAATTGTATTGTTTTATTTAAAGTTTCTTCAGTGTCCCAATAGAAGCCGAGCATAATGCAATTCAGTATCTCCAGACCGGCTTTTTGAGCGATTCTGACACCTCTTCTGATCTCTTCTATCGTTGTACTTTTATTGATTTTCGCAAGAACCTGGTCGTCACCCGATTCAACACCAAATAACACCAAAGTACAACCGGCACTTTTAAGTTCTTTTGCTATCTCTTCGGTCATAAGCGACGGCCTTGACTGTATTATCCATTGCAGATCAAGCTTCTCTTTTCTGAATAATTCACATATTCTGACTACTCTGTTTTTATCGATGTCAAAAGTATCATCATCGTAACGAATTGCCTTAACACCAAAATTCTCCTTCAGGTATTTTGCCTCTGCCAGTACTCGCTCAGGACTCTGGGCCCGAAACTTGCGTGAAAAGATCGTCTGAGGGAAAGAACAGAAAACACATTCATAAGGACAACCCCTCGAAGAAACCACCGTAGCGGTGGGCCTGTAAAGAAATATCGACTCCCAGAATTTCGGAATGTCGACCAGATCATAAGCTGGCATCGGAAGCTCATCCAAGTCCTCTATCAACTCGGCATCTTCTGTTTGAACCAGCTCACCGTTATTTTTATAGCTGATACCTTTAACCTCACAAAGTTCGTCACCATTCGACAATGCCGTTATAAGATTGTTCAGCGTATAGTCCCACTCTCGGCGAACAATATAATCGGCATCCACACCAACAAGCTGACCGCCAAATGCCGTTGCCATCGGACCGACAAATACAACCTTCATACCTTCATCACGACCAGCTTTAGCTATCGACTGAGAAACCGACAAAGTTATATGCTCAAGCATTATCACTAAAAATTCGGGCTTCAATTCCTTGAATTTCTTTTTCAAGTCCTCAAAGCTGACTCCCTCTGTCTGGCAATGAACATAAAAAACCTGATGTCCCTGCTCACGCAATACCGCAGCTGCTGAAAGATTATAATAACTATAAACCTGCTCGCCCGTCACGCTCGTCGATGGATGTCTCCTGCCGCCTATTGACAAACCACTACCAGGCTGCCAATCCAATGTCGGTGGTGGTGATACAAACATTACTTTTGCGAAACTCATAACTAACTCACTCCACTGGAATTCAAAACTTTAGACAATATGACCAATCTCCACAAACGCTGAGTATTATCCGCGCCATTAATATGTTCTTTATATATCCTGCTAACTTCTTCTTCTACAAAATGATCTCCCAATCTGCTGCCACTAAGATGGTCTCCAACAAAATCTCGCATCCCGTTCCGCATCCATCTGCCAACAGGAATACCAAAACCTCGCTTCTTACCATTAATTACTTTGGTAGGAAGATACCTCGCTGCAAGCTTTTTAAGCATCAGCTTCTTTTTTAAAAGCCTGACCTTATAATTAAACGGCAGACTAAACGCAAACTCTGCCAAACTTTTATCTAAAAGAGGATTACGAACCTCGAGTGAATTCGCCATACTCGCCCAGTCCGTCTTCAATAAATACCCGTCAGGAAGCTGTATACGACTATCAAGATACAATGCCTTCTGAACGCAGTGATCTCTCCCATTAAATAACCCACCGTAATAGAACGAATCTTCGAATACTTCCTCCAAACTGTCCGTGACACCACCTTTTACAAGACCGCCCAGCTCCGCAGGACAAAAACACCCGCCTGTCCAGAGGAAATTCCTTATCTCCATAGGAAGCTTCAAACTGTCAACAAACATCTTATTCGCCTCCTTACCAGATGCCGACTTCGAAAACACGTTCATAAAACTGCATAAGCTGTTACTGAAAAATGGTACTTTCGCAAAAGGTGACACCAAATTCGCTGCCCAATGAGCCGAATATTTTAAATAGCCGCCAAATAGCTCGTCACCACCGTCACCGCTTAGGGCAACCTTAACTTTTTCTCTGGCCAACTTCGAAATAAAATACGAAGGAATTATAGATGTGTCCGCCATCGGCTCGTCAACATATGACAAAATAGAACCGATAGAATCGAGAACCTCCTTCTCTGTCAGCTTAAGCTGATGATTCCTCACTCTCAGATGTTTAGCAGTACTTGCCGCAAGAGCAGACTCGTCAAAATCAGCTTCCTCATAACCGATCGTAAATGTCTCAATGTTTGGATTTAGCTTGACAATATTAGCTGCCACAAGACCCGAATCTATACCGCCGCTAAGAAATGCCCCAACTGCCACATCTGCCATAAGCCTTTTCTCTACTGCACGACGCACCAACTCGTCCATCTGATCAAGAAGTTCACTGCTGCCAAGTGGCCAAGCGTTAACTTTCGACTGAGGGTCCCAGTAACAATACTCCTGCATCCTAATTTCCGAACCGTCAAAAGAAAACTCGAGCAATGTCGCAGGCTTTAACTTATTTATATTTTCATATATCGAATTAGGGGAGGGCACATAGCCGTAGTAAAGATATTTTATTAATGACTTGCGATTGACACGTATATTTTGCTTCACATGACCAAATGACAAAAGCGCCTTCGCCTCAGATGCAAAAACCAGAATATTGTCCTTAAAATAATATACCAGCGGCTTCTGGCCGAACGGACCGCGAGAAAGCAAAAGCTTCTTTCTTACCTTGTCCCACACCGCAAATGCGAACATCCCGTCAAGATGTTCCGACATCTGGTTGCCATATTCCTCGTAAAGATGAACTAAAACTTCCGTATCTGTATGCGTCTTAAATACATGTCCCTTACCTTCAAGGTTCGAACGCAAATTCAAATAATTGTATATCTCACCATTAAAAACTGTAACAACACTATCGGCTTCATTTGATATAGGCTGATGTCCGCCGAAAAGGTCGATAATACTCAATCGCGTATTGCCCAGATACACTTCTTTATCGCTATAATAACCATTCTCGTCAGGGCCGCGAAACTCCAAGGTCTTCAGTGCATTCTCAAAACTCGATTTATCTGTCTTAAAATTTAAACTTCCTAAGATACCGCACATGATCTGATTATTTGCCCTGAAAAAAGTAATACCAGATTAATTTCATATATTCAACTGCAACAGTCTGCACCTTCAGATCGTCCTCCCACCATCTATCCGCATAAAATGTCGCTGGAGCACCGCTGGTAACAAAGCTGATACCTGATTCATCAAAAAATTGTTCGAAGATGATATTGGACCTTCGTGTATGAACCGCAGAAGTTACTACAATCGCCGACCTGTAGCCTTTCTCCTTCATTATCGCCAAACTGTACTTGGCATTCTCAAGTGTTGTTGTCGCTTCTTCCTCAAGAAATATCGAATTCGCATTGATTCCCAGCAAAACCGCCTGTTTTAGCATTATCTCCGGACAGCTCTTGCGTAAAGGACCGCCTGGACCGCCAGTCATTAACAGTGTATCACCATAACCCTGCTTAAGAAGATTAACACCGTGCAACACACGCTTATTCTGGTTGCCACCTGATAAAACTATTATAACATCCGACTTGGTGACCTGCTGGTCCAAAACAAGAAAATCATTAAGCTTGGTCAGAAAAAAAAACCGATTCAGAAAAACTATCCCTAAAAGGATAAAACATGACACTGTTATTGCCCCGACCCACTGCAAAATATTGGGTATGATCTTATGAACAATATAGCCAAGCTTGGTTTTATGTGCTGATGACATTAGTCACCTGTCAGCGCCTCGATAATACACGCTTTACATTTGTAATAACCGAATTTGAAACCTTCGAGATATAGCAGCTATTAATAAGCTTATTGGAAAAAAGGCATTTCGTAAAATTCGGATAATTGTCACGAATAACATATTTCGGAAATGTTAAATACTCAAACAGTGCTCTCGAACCGTATTTGGGCTTGCCAAGCCATAAAGAAGAACAAAGACCGCAGGGACCATCATAATCACCTTCGATCAATCGCTTTCGCAAATCCTGAAACGGCTTATCATTCCATATCTCTGCGATCGATTTGTCCTTAACGTTGCCCAACGCATTTATTCCCTCAAGGTCTCTGCAGCATCCAACAACTGTTCCATCCCATGCAATTACCATCTCGTGAAAAATATTAAAGCACGAAAAATAATCTTTATCGCTCTTTTTCTGGATCACTTCCTTGAGCAAACTATCAAAACGCTCATCCTCAAGAAGGCTTTGTGCGTATTTACCCTGAAGTGTAAGAATCTCCGTGTAAAGACGATTAAGAGGAAGTCCTTCGAATTTATTTGCGAATTCAGGCCTGATCTCGCTTCGCTGGTCTTTCAAACTAATAATCACCTTTACCGAGATAAAAGGCTTGATTGCTTTGCGTCGCTGCTTCTCTCTAAGAAGAGCTAATGTCCCCTCAAGCATTTTGTCAAAGTCACCGCCCTTTTGAAGCTTTTGGTTCGTTTCCTTGTCATCACCATCAAAGCTTATCACTAAGTTATCAAGCCCGGATTCGAACAACGCATTAAAATTTTCCTCCTTGAACATAGTTGCATTCGTCGCAAGAAATGTACGTGGAATGCTTTTTTCTTTTGCAAGTCTGACCATCTCGTACAGGTCTTTATGCAAAAGAGACTCTCCGCCAAACATGAAATATAAATTTATCACAGAATCCGCTATCTGATCAAGCACATTCTTATAAAGCTCCATATCCATATAACCTTTTTCTCGGTCTAATCCGTGGCCATGAGGACATTTTAAACATTTCATGTTACAGTAATTCGTAGGCTCTATAACATATTGATATGGTAGATAAGGAAGTTCTATGGCCTGCTTCACCCAGTGCTTATATGCTCGGTTATGTGACGAAACCAATCTTAATGCTTTTTGTATATTCTTAATCATTTTTCAATCTTAAACACTTCCAAAGATATAAAACAGGATTTTTAAAAACTAATTTGCACCAGCTAATTGCCTATCAACAAGAAACTCGTATATCCGTTTTTTAACAAAATTATGTTCTCACCAATTCTATTATAGTTTTCAGGGAGCAGTCCACCAAAAATAATCACCCTCAAGATTTAAAAAGCGAGCAAATATCTCTAAAGGTACAACTGCAACAATAGAAATAAAAAGTAAGAACAAAAGATGGCCTGCTATCTTTTTAAATTTCTTTTTCAATACTATGGCTATTGAAGAGCTTGAAGAAGACGGCTGCAAGCCTGCGCAGGTACATAAGATAGATATTGCCCTTATACAAAAGGATATTAAGACTATTCAAAAGGATGTTGCGGCTAATAGAACTGAACAGCAGACAGGGTTCAAGGAAATCTTAAAACGTTTGCCGGAATAAACGAGACAGCTTAAATTTATCAATAATTATTCGGAAAATTACCCGTGTAGCCATTGTTATATCTTTTATCCCTAATCGGTGCGGGTCACCGTAGGGCGACATCCGCCCCAAAACAAAATTCCACATTCTTTTAGGATGTAACCAAAAAAGTATTGTTGCCCTTGTTTGCAGTTTTAATATCTCTCGGTCTGTTCTGCCAACTGGTGGTTTATATGGTAAAGCTTTTTCGCCTGAAAACCCCCCGCTGATGTCTAACTGATTTGAGTCAGGCAGAATGTTTTCTTCTTTTAGCTTATCATAATAATAAGTACCAGGGTAGGGAGTTAAAAGAGAAAACTGTGCCCAATCAAGTTTATATGCCAGTTTTACAGTTTCCATACTATCTGCTCTGGTTTCGCCTGGGATTCCGAATATAAAAGTCCCCCTTACAAGCATCTTTGCCTTTCGCATCATAGCAATTGTTTGAAGATGGTCTCTTACAGTTGTTTCTTTATTGATTTCTTTTAATAAATGATTTGTTGCTGTTTCAAAACCGAAACTTATACTTTCACATCCTGCTCTTTTCATAAGGTGTAATAAGTCTTGTCCTTTCTGGACATTGCGAGGCAGTGTATCAGTTCGTGTCCGGCAGTACCATTTGAATTTAAGGCCACGGCTCAATATAAGCTCCATAATTTCAAAGGTGCGTTTCATATTCACTATAAAGTTGTCGTCCATTATATTTAGAAGTGGGGGGCGGTATGCTTTTACAAGGTACTCCAAGTCGTCAACAACACGCCCAGCACTATGAGCACGATACTTTCTACCTGCCAGAATATTAGCACTACAGAATCGGCAATTATGAGGGCAACCCCGTGATGAAATATAAAGACCTCCGACACAATATCCTTTGTCCTTGCCAAAAATATCATACGGGAATATAGGCAATTCATCTAAGTCGCTAATAAGGACAACATCCTTATTATGAACAATATTGCCGTTGTCTTTATAACTTAGTCCTGGCACATTTTTAACATTAGGATATTCAGTTAAAAATTGATAAAACGCTTTTTCCCCTTCGCCTCTCATTATGTAATCAACGTACTTATTGTTTAATATGGACTCAGGTTGTAGTGTTGGTTGTGGGCCGCCAACTATAATAGGTATATCTACCAAACTTTTGAAAAATTGTGCCATCTGTAAAACATGAGTGTGCATTCTGCTGTTACAGCTAATACCAATTATGTCGGGCATGAACTGCCTTAAACTAATTATAAATTCTCTTGAATCAAACGCATTAAGCTGTTCGTCAAAGACTTTAACTTTCTGATAGCCTTTGGCACGAAGAAAGCCATAAAGAGCGCCAGAACTTATTGGGGGCAACGCCGCACATATCGCCTTATCTATAATGTTATAAGCCGTTCTTCTAGCTATTGCCGGATATATCAAAGCTACATTCATTTTACAACCGTTCTAAGGCCCCATTTAAGGGCAGCTATTATATATTACATCTATTGTTTGTGGTGAATTTTAAGGCTAATCTTATTCGTTTTTTAACTTCTTCGATATCCTTTATGTAAATAGCATTTTTCATATATGAAAATTCCTTTATGTTATCGTGCTTTATCAATTTTCGTTCAAAGGGAAAATATTTATATGCCATAAAGCCAGCATTAACTAATAGTTTGTGAATACTGTTGGCATTGTCTCTATATCTATTTTGATGAATCTCCATTAGTTCTACGATAATAGCTAAAAGCGAATCTTTTAATAATGTTTTTTTTGCACCTCTTAAAATCTCGCCTTCATATCCCTCTGTATCAATTTTTATTAACAATGGATTGCGATTACCTATTACTTCATCAAGTGTTTTTACAGCAATTTTCTTCGTATTTTCTTGGCTTTTTGTCGCAATATAATTTTCTGAATCTAAATTAGTAGTAATTTGCAAGGAACCTCTTTGGGATGCAATTCCAATATTAAGTGCTTCTACATTATAAGTAACATTATTTATTTTTATATTTCTCATTAGTCGTTGAAAAGAACTTTCTACAGGCTCAATCGAAGTAGAAAAAGCTCCAATAGCAGCAGATGCAAGAATAGTATAAGTACCAATATTAGCACCTACATCAACAAAATAATCGTTGCGTTTTAGAACGTGCATTAAAAACGACATTTCTTCAAACTCTTCTAACCCTTTATATATATTAGCTGTACCGCTTTTGATTTTGCCACCCAACACAAGATATGTGTTATTTGTAAACTTTTTTATAAAAGGCTTTGGAAATATATATTGACGAATCTGCCAAGTTACAAAACGGGTTAATGCCCTGATTTTCTGTTTTTTATTTAATGGATGCCGAACTACAGACCGAAGAGCAGTAAATAACGTATTTTTCAAGACAATTGTTTTTTTCATATTTAATTCGTTGGATGAAAAAATTTGTTTATCAATGGCATAGACAAGAGCTTGCCACTAATATTCGGGCAGTAATAACGAATTATATATTTAGGAAATGTCAAATACTCACCAGGATTTCTTTTCAAGTAATGTGTAGGTCTGCCGCACCAAAGAGAAGAACATTGTGTGCATGGGCCATCAAGAATCTTTTTCTGCAGATTCTCCCGAATACTTAAAAATGCTTCATTATTCCATATATCCTCTAATTTTTCCTTGCCAATATCTCC
>SDBS01002150.1_pt1 | contig 19822 bp, 21 predicted proteins | sample 2277091 | NCBI WGS metagenome assembly SDBS01 (sample SAMN10404972, study PRJNA504765) | marine sediment metagenome | isolation source: marine sediment core GS10_PC15, 163 cmbsf | place: Arctic Ocean: Southern Knipovich Ridge | collected 2010 | reverse complement strand
GGGGTCACCTTTGTCAGCCGAGTGCAGGGCCGTTACCATATGGAACAGGACTCCTTTCGACTCGACGGTCCCGCCGATATTCATCCCCTCCGCCGTGATGCCCTCGGCTTCGGCCATGACTGCGATCTCATGGATGCTGACAAGCGTCGCGCCGGTCTTCTTGCAGATAGGGAAGGCGTCTCCCAGGTGGTCAGCGTGGTCGTGCGTGACGACGACCAGGTCCGCCTGTGTGATGGAATCCGGGCCGCAGCAGGCCGCAGGGTTCCCGGTGAGAAAGGGGTCGATGTATATGGTTTTCGATCCTTGGATCTTGACCGCAGAATGCCCTAGCCAGGTGACTTCCATGCTCATTTCCTCCTTTAGATATTTATTATACCACTCTCACCCGGGAGGCCAGGTCATCCGCCTCCCCCCCAGCAGGTGGAAATGGATGTGAAACACCGCCTGTCCCGAGTCTCTGCCTGTGTTGAGAACGATGCGGAAGCCGCTTTCATCGAGGCCCGCCTCCTGCGCCAGCCCTCGGGCTTTCAGGAGGATGTGTCCGAGCAGGTCTTTTTTCGTCCCGGGCACCTCTTTCAGGGAGGCGAAGTGATCCTTGGGGATGATCAAGATATGAGTGGGTGCCTGGGGAGTGATGTCCTCGAAGGCGAAGATGATGTCGTCCTCGTAAACCTTTTTGCAGGGAATCTCTCCCCCGACGATCTTGCAGAAGAGGCAGTCTGACATGGCGCATCTCCTCCCTTATTCGCGGAAGCGCTCGATGTGGGCTCCCAGGGCGTTCAGTTTTTCTGCGATCTTTTCATAGCCCCTGTCCAGATGGTAGGCATCGATGATGATGGTCTCGCCGCTGGCGATAAGCCCGGCCAGCACCAGTGAGGCGGACGCCCTCAGGTCGGTGGCCGTGGTCTCCGCTCCGGACAGGGGGGTACGGCCGTGCACGATGGCCTTGTCTCCCATGACTTCGATCACGGCGCCCAGCCGCAGGAGCTCGTTGACGTGAGAGAAGCGGCGGTCGAAGATGGTCTCGGTGATGATGGAGGTGCCCTCGGCTTGGGTCATGAGGACCGTGAACTGCGCCTGCATGTCGGTGGGGAATCCCGGATAGGGCGAGGTGGTGATATCCTGAGGCTTGATGTTGGGACAGCCTTTGACCTTGAGAGAGCTGTTGCTGAGCCTCTCGATCTCCACTCCTGCGCTGGTCATCCTCTCGATCAGGATCGTGAGGTTTTCGGGACGCACATGTGTGAGCACGATCTCGTCGCCGGCCAGCGCACCGGCGATCAGAAAGGTCCCGGCCTCGATGCGGTCCGGGATGATCTGGTGGGTCGCCCCGCCCAGCTCCCTCACACCCTGGATGCGCATGGTTTCTTCCCCGATGCCGTCGATCTTGGCCCCCATCTTGACCAGGAGCTTGCAGAGCTCCGAGACTTCGGGCTCCGCAGCGCAGTTCTTCAGGACAGTTTCGCCCTTCGCCAGGGCCGCGGCCATGACCATGTTCTCTGTCCCGCCCACGGTTTTCTTCTCGAAGGTGATCGATGTCCCGGTCAGTTGTTTGGCCTCGGCCTGGATGTAGCCGTGCTCCAGCTTGATGCTGGCCCCCAACTGCTCAAAGCCGCCGATATGCAGGTCAGTGGGTCGTGAGCCGATGGCGCATCCCCCGGGCAGGGCCACGATCGCCTTGCCGTAACGGGCCAGCAGCGGGCCCAGCACCAGGATGGAGGCCCGCATGGCGCGCACCAATTTGTATGAGGCTTCGGGCGAGTTGATGGTCCTGACCTGCACGGACAGGGAATTCTTCCGTATGTTGTATTCGGCGCCCAGCTCCTTGAGCAGGGTCAGCATGGTGAATACGTCGGTCACCAGGGGGACATTTCGGAGCCGGATCTTTTCCCGGGTGAGCAGGGAGGCTGCCAGGGCCGGCAGGACGGCGTTCTTGGCGCCGCTGATGCGGACTTTTCCTTTCAGCTTGATCCCGCGATCACCGAAGATCCTGATCTTTTCCATGGTTGTTTAAAGTGCGCTCAAGGCCTGTGTGAGGTCGGCGATGACGTCTTCGGGATTTTCGCCTCCCACGCAGAGCCGGATCAGCTGAGGCGGGACATCCGCCTTTTCCCGGACCGCTTCGCCCAGCTGCTGGTGGGTCGAGATGGCCGGTATGGTCGCGACACTCTTGATGCGGCCGAGATCGGTGGCGCGGTAGATCATCTTGAAGTTGTCGAAGACCCGGCGCGCGTTCTCGGGCGGTCCGTCCACACGGAAGCTCATGAGATGGCCGTAGCGGTTGACCTCGTTTCCGGTCCCGTCGTCCGAATCCACCAGCTTCATGTAGCGCTTGGCCAGTTGATGCAGGGGGAAATTCGGCAGCCCCAGGTAGTCGACCTGATAGACCCGGGGATGAGTCTCCAGATACTCTGCCACCTTCTGGGTGTTGCGGCTGAACATCTCCATGCGGGAGCGCAGCGTGCGCAGGTCGTTGAGCGCGAACATGGCGTTGGCCGGGGCCGAGGCCGGTCCGTTGTCGCGGTAGGGGAGGAACTTCACGTACTCGGCGAAGCTGTCCTTGAACAGGGGATGGTCGTTCTTGATCTTGGTGACGATGGGCTTGCGGCTGATGAGCGCCCCCCCGACGGCGAAGCCGGAAGATGTGATGGTCTTGGTCATGGAGTGCACCACGATGTCCGCGCCGAAGGTGATGGGGCGCAGGAGGGCCGGGGTGGCGCAGGTGGCGTCGAAGATGAAGGGGATCTCCCAGGTGTGAGCCAGCTCGGCCAGGGCCTCGACATCGCAGAAGGACTGCTGGGGGTTGCTGGGGGCCTCCACATACAGGAAGCGCGTGTTGTCGTCGATCTTGGACCTCCACTCCTCTACGTCTTCGGGGTGGAGGACCCAGCGCACCTCGATTCCCCGCTCTTTCATCTTGCGTATGGCGAACTGCTGAAAGGTCCCGCCGTAGACCTGTACTCCGGAGACGAAGTTCATGGTTTCCGGTCCGTCTTTCTGTTTGACCAGAAAGGGGTCTACAGCCGACATGATGGCGCTCATACCCGAGGCGGTCACCACACACGAGGTCTCGACGCCGGTGCGGTAGCCTTCCAGGAGTGCCATGGTCCATTCCAGGTAGTAGGTGGTGGGGTTGGCGATCCGGGTATAGCACCAGGTGGGGATGAGGTAGGCCAGGGCCGCTTCCAGCTCGTCGGAGTCGCGGTAGGCCTGAGAGGCGGAGAGATACAGGGGCTCGATCAGAGCGCCCTGGTTGAGGTTGAGTGCCTCTTCCACGGAGTAGAGGCCGTGGACGGCCAGTGTGTCGAACTTGAATTTCTTCACCCGCTCCAGCTGGGCCTCCCGTTTGGCCAGGAACTTTTTGCTCTCCTCGATGTATTTCATGACTCCGGGGCTGAATTGGGGCGTATCAGACATGGCTCCTCCGTTTATTGGATGTATGCCGATTCATTATATGCCATAAAGCGTCGTCCGTTCAAATATTTCGTTTCCTTCCGGCTCCGGCCGGGGCCTCGGTTCCGCCTCTTTTTTCTTCCGGAGTGGACAAGGCCGGGATTTGGACTTATATATATATACGAGTTCTTCGTACCAAATCCAGCTACCCGGGAGGATAACATGCGTTTACTTTTCATAGGTTTCGGAACGGTCGGTCAGGGGCTTGCGGAACTGCTGGTAGAAAAAGGACGCCGTCTTAAAGAGGAGTATGGGGAAGATTTCTCCGCAGTCGGGATCTCGGACATGCTGAAAGGCAGCCTGGTGAATGCCGGCGGCATCGACCTGGCTGCCGCCCTGGAGAAGGTAAGCTCGGGCGAGAAGCTCTCGGAACTGCCGGGTGAGGAATTTACCGGAGACGCCCTGGAGATGATCCGGACCGTCGATGCCGATGTTGTGCTGGAAGCCACCTACACGGACATAAAGACCGGGGAGCCGGCCACGTCCCACATCCGGAAGGCCCTGGAGCGGGGCATGCATGTGGTGACCTCCAACAAAGGACCTACCGCGCTCCACTATCAGGAGCTGGCCCTGCTCGCGCGGGAAAAGGGGGTCCGTTTCCTTTTCGAAGGCACGGTGATGAGCGGGACCCCGCTCCTGAATCTGCTCCGCGAAACACTTGCCGGCAGCGAGGTGCTGGAGCTCAAGGGGATCCTCAACGGGACCACCAATTATATCCTGACCAGGATGGAGGAAGGACTGGCCTACGATGACGCCCTCAAAAAGGCCCAGGATCTCGGCTATGCCGAAGCCGTTCCCGATGCCGACGTCTTGGGCTGGGATGCCCTGGCCAAGGTCACCATCCTGGCCAAGGTCATGTACGATGCCAAAGGCGATCCTTTTGATTTCCCCTGCGAGGGGATCACCAAGATCAGCGCCTCCGATATCGTGGAAGCCAAGGAGCGCGGGAAGCGCTTCAAACTGATCGGGAGAGTCTGGAAGGAAGGGAACCTGGTGAAGGCGGCCGTGGCCCCGGAAGAGGTCGATATGGGTCATCCCCTGGCCGGGGTCATGGGGGCCACCAATGCGGTGACCGTGACCACCGACACCCTGGGGGACATCACCATCGTCGGCCCCGGAGCGGGGCGGCGCGAGACCGGCTTCAGCCTGCTCATCGACCTGATCGAGATCGCCCGCAAAGACTAATTGGGGACAGGCCCCAATTAGCAAAAAAAAAAGGAGTGGAGGCACGGCCTCCACTCCTTTGGTGTTTCTTGAGCCGTGATCAGCCCTTGACCGTTTCCTCCATCCAGTCGGTGGTGATGGTCTTGGGTCTCTCGATGGGCAGACCCAGCGCACGATCCCAGATCAGCGAGGACAGCACGCCCAAGGCACGGGAAACACCGAAGAGCACGGTGTAGAAGTCGTACTCGACGATACCGAAGTGTAACAGCAGGCAGCCGGAGTGGGCGTCCACGTTGGGCCACGGGTTCTTGGCTTTGCCGTGTTCTCTGAGGATATCGGGGGCGACCTCATAGATGCCGCTCACGACCTGGAAGATCTCATCATCCGGACAGTGCTTGAGGCCGAACTCTCTCTGGGCCATGTAGCGGGGATCGGTCTTGCGCAGGACCGCGTGACCGTAACCCGGGATGACCTTTCCGGAGTTCAGGGTGTCCCACAGGTACTTGATCAGGTCTTCCTTAGTGGGAACGCCGCCCAGGTCTTCCTTGACCATCATGATCCAGCGCAGCACTTCCTGGTTGGCCAATCCGTGCAGCGGTCCGGCCAGTCCACCCATGCCGGCGGACAGGGAATAATAGGCGTCGGACAGGGTAGAACCCACCAGGTGGGTGGTGTGTGCAGAGACGTTGCCGCCCTCGTGGTCACTGTGGATCACCAGATACAGCCGCATCAACTCTTTGAAGAGGGGATTCTCCACGCCCATCATGTGGGCCAGGTTGCCGCCCCAGTCCAGGGTGTTGTCGGCCGGGATGTGATCGTTGCCCTTGTAGGATTTGCGGTAGATGTAGGCCGCGATCTTGGGCAGCTTGGCGGTCAGGTTGTACACGTCTTCGAACATGGGATCCCAGTACTCGGTCTTGGGCATGCCCTCTCTGTACTTCTGGGAGAAAACAGAGTCCTTCTGCAGGGCCGCAATGGCGGTCACAAACTGGGTCATGGGGTGGGTGTCATTGGGAACGGCGTCCATGATCTTGACGAGATAGTCGGGCAGGTCGCCGCGCTTGCGCCACTCTTCGGTGACCTCGTTGACATTGTCTTCTGTGGGGAGATCGCCGGTCAGCAGCAGCCAGAACAGGCCCTCGGGGAGGGGTTCCTCACCGCCCGGGGCCTTGGGCAGCTTTTCCTGCAGCTGGGGGATATTGTTGCCGCGGAACCGGATGCCTTCGAAGGGATCCAGCGCGGATGTTTCCGTGACGATGCACTTGACGCCGCGCATGCCTCCGTAGGCCTGCTGGACCGTGACTTCGGAGATGACCTTGTCCCCATGCTCTTTGATCAGGCTTTTGACCCGCTGCTGCATGGGACCAAGCTTGGATTGTAGGGTTTCCTTTAATGCCATAAAATGCCTCCTTTATTAGATTATTTATTATTTAAAACAATGCCAAATCACATGCGCTGTTTTTTTGGGAGAAAGGAAAATATATCACCTGTAAGTTTCCTTTGTCAAACGTTTAAGGGAAAGATGTTGACAAGCCTGTCAGGAAAAGGTTTATTATCCATGACACATGCATCGATATTAAAGAAAAGGAGATAACAATGGGAGGAGCCTTAGTCGTCTTGGTTATTCTGGGTTTTATAGTTGCCTTTTTCATCGGCATCTACAACGCCCTGGTGCGGCTGCGGAACCGAGCGCAGAATGCCTGGGCCCAGGTGGACGTGCAGCTGCGGCGGCGGTATGATCTGATCCCCAACCTGGTGGAAACGGTCAAAGGGTATGCCAAGCACGAAAAGGAGACGTTCCAGAATGTGACCGAAGCCCGCAACATGGCCGTCAACGCCCAGACCGTGGGGGAACAGGGGCAGGCCGAAAACATGCTGAGCGGGGCACTCAAATCCTTGTTCGCGGTGGCGGAGAATTACCCCGACCTCAAGGCCAGCCAGAACTTCCTCATGCTCCAGGAAGAGCTGGCCGGCACCGAGGGCAAGATCGCCTACGCGCGCCAGTTCTACAACGACTCGGTCATGAAGTTCAACACCAAGCAGGAGGTGTTCCCCTCCAGCATCGTGGCCGGCATGTTCCGGTTCGAGAAGAAGGAATACTTCGAGATTGACGAGGAAGCCGCAAAAGAGCCGGTCAAAGTCGAGTTCTGATCCCCGGATCCGGCCTGAGTCAATATAGGCACAGGACCCCACTTCAGGAATTTAGATGTACGAGCAGATCGCCGCCAACAAGCGCAGGTCGGTCTTCCTGATCCTGTTCTTCCTGGTGATGATCTTCGCCCTGGCCTGGGCTTTTGGACAGGTCACGGACTTTGGCCAATATGCCATAATCCCCGCGGCCGTACTCGCTGTCGCCATGACCTGGGGCAGCTACTACTACAGCGACCGGATCGCCCTGAAGGTGAGCCGGGCACGGCCCGTGAGCAAGGAAGAATACCCCTACCTCTACAATGTCGTGGAAGGGCTGGCCATTGCGGCCGGCATCCCCAAGCCGCGCTGCTATGTGATCGACGATACCGCACCCAATGCCTTTGCCTCGGGGCGCAACCCCGAGAACGCCGTGGTGGTGGTCACCACCGGGATCCTGCAGAAGCTCAACCGGGCGGAGCTGGAGGGTGTGATCGCCCACGAGCTCTCCCACATCAAGAACTACGACATCCTGGTCCAGACCCTGGCCGTGGTCATGGTGGGGGTGATCGTGCTCCTGAGCGACTGGATCCTGCGCTCCTTCCTGTGGGGCGGGGGGCGACGTCGGCGCAGCAGCAGCGAGAAGGGCGGCGGCAATGCCGGCGCTATCCTGGTGATCGTGGCCCTGGCATTGGCCGTGCTGTCGCCTCTGTTTGCCCAGCTGCTGAAGCTGGCGGTGTCCCGCAAGCGGGAGTTTCTGGCGGATGCGGACGCCGCCCTGCTCACGCGTTACCCCCCGGGATTGGCATCGGCGCTGCGGAAGCTGGCGGCCGACAAAGAGCCTCTGGAGGCGGCCAACAAGGCCACGGCCCATATGTATATCGTAAATCCCCTCAAGGGCCAGAAACACGGGGGCGGCGCCATGGCCAAGCTTTTCAGCACGCATCCCCCCATCGAAGCACGCATCGCCGCACTGGAGAAGATGTAGTTAAAAAGATTTTCCGAATAATCCATTTCTGAAACGACTAAAACATCAGAGGGCTTAGTCTATGATTTTACGGGAGGACGTTTATGCAGAACCCTGCCTGGCCGGATGAATCACACCAGAAAGAGCTGATGGAGCTTCACGAGTGGTTGATCGAACTTGAGAAACTCGAGATCCAGAGGGATAGAGAAAATATCCCTGCCCAGGAGTACAAGAAAAAATGCCATGTCCTGATCGAACGATCTGGGAAGAACATCGGCATAATTCAGGACAGACAGGTCGCAGACATGACCTCCGCGGCCAGCGGGCTGCTCGGCTTTTCTCCCAAAGAAATGATCGGCACGCCCTTTTCCCGCTACGTGCATCCGGATGAGCTTCCCAGGCTGGCCGGGTATTATGAACAGCGTCTGTCGGGAATTGATGTCCCGGTCATATACGAGACCATCCTCAAACATGAGAATGACAGCAACGTGTACGTCAAAATCTTGACGTCCCTATTCAGGTATCTGGGGAAACCCGCCAACCTGGCTATCATAAAGGTCTTAGCGGAAACCAAGTAAGCTAAGTGTTGCACAATTTCGTTGAAATTCGTATAATTGGTGAACCCTTAGGTGGGGTCGTAGTTCAGTCGGTTAGAACGCTGGCCTGTCACGCCAGAGGTCGCGAGTTCGAGTCTCGTCGGCCCCGCCAGACCAGATCCTCATTCTCCGACATCAGTCTTTTTTTCTACTGTCATATTCTTGAATGGTTTTCATCACATCCTTGAGGACGGGGAGCACCATGAGGTCCTTCGGGCGCTTGAGGGTTTCTTTGCTCCGAATGATCCGTGCGAGCTTGAGCACTTTTACGGAAACACCAGCCAGAAGGATCTCCAGTGTGTGCCGCCGCTCTTCCGCGAAGCTTCCCAGCCCATGCATGGTCAGGACAACATCGAAGAGTCTTACGCTCTCACCTGCAAACATCGGAGGATTCAGGCCTATCTGCGGGACCAGGGCGCCGCCCACTTTTTTCAGGGCTTTCTTGATCCCTGGATCTTCCAGGTCTTCGAACCAGAGAGCTACATCCTGGGTCACGACCGGGGCTCCCTGCAGGGCCGCGGCCGCAAGCCCCACGATCATGAACCTCACATCGTTCTTGACCAGTTCCCTAAGGAACCGGACTTCTTTGGCTGTAAAGATCGAGCTTCTGTCCACGGGTTAGTGCCCTCCTCAACCGGACGATGGGCTCCTCCTGTAATAGCAGGAGGGTATGTCGGACATTCTCTCTATCCAACGTTGGGTATTTCTCTATAATCTCATCGGTTTTCCCGGCGACAAGACGAATCATCTCTTCCTCCCGGCTGACCTCCTCGAGGAAAGCAGAGGGCCTGACCCCAAGCACATCAGCGAGGGCGTGGATTGATTTCGGGAGGACGGATTCCTTGTAAAGCAGATGGTAGAATGCGGATTTGCTTACGCCTGCCTTTATCAATAGATCCTTTTGCCGGAAACCTCGCCTCCTGCACAATTCTTTGATTTTTTCGCTGGAGACATACATAGAGAAAAAGTACTATAAAATAGCACTTTTGTCAAATACTGTATGATCCACAGGGCTAGCCGTCAATCGGATCGTGCAGTTTCATCCATACGGCCCTCGATGTACAGGCCTTTGATTTTTGAGATGCGGCCGCTGCTGTCCGAAACGAAGCGCAGCCGGAACCTGAGGTATCCTTCCAGGATGAAGGTGTCCTGAGTCAGCGGCACAATCTTATTTTTTCGATCATCGCGGCATTACTGACAAAACCGATGTTTTTTCTGGAGATTGGGGGACGGATTGATTATAATCCGTGGTTGTCCGCCCGGCGGACCTTATGGGAGGAAAAAACCATGGAGAAAAAAGACAAAAGGATCACCAGAAAAGAATTCCTCAAGAAGTCCTCGGCGGGGATCACGGGGCTGGTCGCCTTAAATGTGTTGAAGAAGAGCCCGCTGCGCCTCTGGGCTGACAGCGGTACCGGACTGGAGAAGCGGGTCCTCGGGCGAAGCGGGATCGAGCCCACGGTGCTGGGCTACGGCGCCTCCCGCAGCATGGAACCCTCCCTCCTGCTGGAGGCCCTGGAATCAGGGATCAATTTCATCGATACCGGCCTGTCTTACTTCAACGGCAACAACCAGCGCATGATCGGCGAGGCCCTCCAGGGGCTCCGCAAGGACGTGATCATCCAGTCCAAGATCCGGGTCCGGCTCCGGGGGCGTGATTCCTCGGAGTACACCTCCGACGCCATCCGGAAATCCCTGGAATCCAACCTTCAGGCCTGTCTCAAGGCATTGAGGACAGACTACATCGACATCATGCTCATCCATGATCCGGGCGAGGTGGATGTCCTGACCAACGAGACCGTGATGGGATTCTTCGCCTCGGCGAAAAAGCAGGGGATCATAAGGGCGCACGGGTTCTCCTGCCATGATGAGATCCCCCTGCTGGAGAGCGCCAACGAGTCCCGCTTTTTCGACATCATCATGCTCCCCTACAATCACAAGGGTTCCTACGTACACATGAATTCGGGACGATCGAGCGAGTGGGACCAGCCCCGTGTCGAGGTCGAGCTTAAAAAAGCACACAAGAACAATCTCGGTGTTGTTGCCATGAAGACCTGTTCCGCAGGGCCCTATGCCTCTACCGGCAGCGAGACGCCATCCTTCCAGGGCGCCTTAGAGTGGGTGCTGGATCACGACTTCGTAAGCACGGTTGCGGTCGCCATGTCGAACCGGGATGAGATCCAGGAGAACGTGCAGGCCGCTCGGCCCTGATCGCTTCACCTCCGTTTTGAAAAAAATATTCAATATTTTTTCATAAGCTGCGACTAAACAAATTGAGCTGTGGTGTGTGTTTAGAAGAAGGGATGCTGGCTGTGGTGTGTATTTAGCAAAAGGGGGTATGGTGAGGTTACCTTGCCCAGCCAGCACAACAAGGTTCATCCCTACAATAATCATATCCTCAACGATTGTCAATCACCCCTGGGGGTGAAATTTGCCTGCCGTGCCTGCGGTTGACAATATTCGGTGTAATTCTCTATAATTGAATATGTGCTATCTGGGGGCGAACTGGATTCGACGGAGATAATGAGACCGAGGTAGCATGTCGAGGCCCCGTCTCCCTCGTTAAAAAGGCGGACCTTATTAAGTGCGGAACCTATAGCACTTGCTGCCTAATCAGTAGGCATGCCGTTTCTCGGTCGTTTTCCTGCGGCTTCCGGGAGGCGTCGACTTGCAGGATAGTGGGTCGGGTTGGCTCCGTGTCCGGCACGCGAAACTTCTCGGAGTTGGTTCCGGGGTCGCTCTCCCTTTCAGCAGCCTTGGAACGAGAAAAAAGAAAGGGATAAGCATGTAGACACCTTCTGTCGAATGTCTTCGGACGCGGGTTCGATTCCCGCCGCCTCCAAATTTTGAGAACGAGTGAAACGTGGTGAAATACCTTGTCCTCTGTCTTACGGGCCTCCTTATTCTGTCTGGTATTATTAGCCCTGCCGCTGTGGCCGGTCCCCAGGCTTCACCCTTCCTTCAGCTTTCCGTGGAGGATTTGCCCGATGCCTGCCGGCTGACCCTCACCTCCAATTATCCCATCCGTTCCAGCGTTGAGAAAAACGGCATCTATCTCCTGGTGAGGATCAGGGCCGACCAGCCGTTCCGGATCCGCAGGAATTCCTTCCGCAGCCGGTATATCGATTCCATCGGTTGGACCGAGGGCGCGGACTTCTATGTCTTGAACATCAAGGTGCGGATGTCTGATTTCAAGCACGCCACGTCCAGTCTTATCGATCCTCCCCGGCTGGTCATCGACGTGCTGCCCGAGGGGATCGATCCCCAGCCAGAGGCCGAGGATGCGGCCAAGGAAAAGCCGCCGCCGGTCCCGGAGAAGAAGCCCGGTGCCGGCGTCTCTACGCCCTCTTCGGCCCAGAATCGCGCCCAGGGTTACCGGACCATCATCATCGACCCCGGACACGGCGGCCTCGAGGTGGGGGCCATGGGACAGAACGGTACCCTGGAAAAGGACATCACCCTGTCCCTCAGCCGGAAGCTCAGGGCTATCATCGAACGCAACCTGGCATACCGGGTGGTCCTTACCCGGGACCGGGACGTGGATGTTCCTTTGGAAATGCGGGCCGCTATCGCCAACAACGAACATGCGTTCCTCTTCATCAGCATCCACGCCAACGGGTTCCCGGGCAGCAAGGCCAGGGGCGCGGAAACCTATTTCCTGAACCTGAATGCCACTGACGAGGAGGCGCGGCGGCTGGCCTACATGGAAAACAATTCGACGGAGCTCGATCAGATCCAGGGCGATGCCGGCGACGATATCAAGATGATCCTCTGGGACATGGCCCAGTCCAATTACCTGAAACAGAGCAGTCAGTTGGCGGAGCTCATCCAGAGCGAGCTCAACACACTGCGGGACACACGGAACCGGGGAGTCAAACAGGCGCCCTTCAAGGTGTTGACCGGTGTGGCCTGCCCGGCCGTTCTGGTGGAGGTCGCCTTCATCTCCAATCCTGACGAAGAGCGCAAACTGCTGACGGATGATTTTCAGAACGCCGTGGCCGAGGCTATCTTCGCGGGCATGGCGAAATACATTCGGCAGCAGGCCAGGGACTGACGGGTCGGCATGGAAATAAAACGAATCCTGCCCCTCGCTGTCCTCTTTGTGCTGATGATCGTTCTGGCGTTCCTGTTCTTCAGCGCAGGCGACGAACAGCCCCCGCTGCGGGATCCGGTTTCCGCTCCGGATGATCAGGGGGAGGTTCCGGCCGCGGCTCGCCAGACCCGGACGGTATCGCTTTTCTTTCTCTCGGAAGACGACTTGCTCCTGCATCCTGAGGAGCGGGAGATCTACACCCATGAACAAACGATTTTTGAAGCCAAACAAACGATCGAGGAGCTGGTCAGGGGATCGTCCAACGGCGCGGTGGCGTCCATCCCATCGGGCACGCGGCTCCGGGAGATGTACATCACCCGGGACGGCGTCGCCTACGTGGACTTTTCCCGTGAGCTCAAGGACAATCACAGCTCCGGAACCTCGGCGGAAATGGCCACCGTCTTTGCCATCGTCAACTCTTTGACCACCAACTTCGAGTCCATCAAACGTGTGTTTATCCTCATCGCGGGGAACGAGCGGGAGACCCTGAACGGTCATATCGACCTGACGCGCCCCCTGCTGCCCAGGCTGGATCTCATCGCCAACTGACTTTAACCATGAAAAAGCTGCCCCGAGTCGTGATCGTTGGATTTCCGAACGTGGGGAAATCCACGCTTTTCAACCGTCTGTTGGGGAAGAAAAAATCTCTGGTCCACTCCCAGCCGGGGATGACCAGGGATCAGGTCGCCGCGGAGTGTACCCTTGAAGACCGCCGTTTTGTGCTGGTCGATACCGGCGGATTCTTCGACACCCAGGAGGACCCCTTCTCGGCTCAGGTCAAGGAAAAGGCCTGGGAAGCGTCTCAGGAGGGGGACGTCCTGCTGTTCGTCCTGGACGGGAAGCGGCCCCTGCTCCCCCCCGAGGAAGAGCTGTTCCTGTCCCTGCGTAAGCTCGACAAGACGCTCTACGTTGTGGTCAACAAGGTGGATTCCGTGGCTGAGGAAGGTAAGGGTTTCCCGGATTTATTCCTGCTGGGCCCGCAGGATTTTGTGGCTGTGTCCGCAGAGCATAAACGGAATATTGAAGACCTGGAAAACCTCCTGATACAGGTTCTGCCTGCCAATCTCGAGCAGGATAAGGACGGAGACATCCCTGTCAAGATCGCCCTGGTGGGCCGCATCAATGTGGGGAAATCTTCTATCGTCAACCGCTTGAGCGGAGAGGAACGCCTGATCGTGAGTGAGATGCCAGGGACCACGCGGGACAGCACGGACACCCTGATCCACCGCAACAAGAAGGCCTACAGCCTGGTGGACACGGCCGGGATCCGGAAGATGAGCCAGACCCGCGATCAAAGAGAGAAGGCGGGGATCGTCAAAGCCAAAAAAGACATCCAGGCGGCGGATGTCATCTGTCAGGTCCTGGATGCGCAGGAATTTCCCACGCGGCAGGACACGGCCATCGCCCACCTGGCCCGGGATTCGGGAAAGCCTCTGATCCTGGCCCTGAACAAGTGGGACCTGGTGGACAAGGACACCCTGATGACCAAAAAATTTGAAAGAATGGCCGCTCAGAGGCTCGATTTCGTATCCTACGCGCCTCTGCTCTTTATCTCGGCCCTGTCCGGCCAAAGGGTGGTCAAGATTCTGGACACGGCCGATAGGGTACTGGCCAACGGCCGCAAAAGGATCGCGACGGCCCGGCTCAACGAGTTTCTGAACGAGATCAACACCAAATACCCGGCCCGGACGCGCAAGGGGACCAAGATCAAGATCAAGTACATGACCCAGCTGAGATCCCTGCCCCCCACCTTCATCCTGTTCACGCATTCCCGGATATCCCTGGCTCCGGCCTATGAGAAGTTTTTCGTGCAAAAGCTGCGCGAACGCTTCGACCTGCAGGGCACCCCCATCCGGATCGTGGTCCGCCGGAATTGACCTGCGCATAAAGGACATTGGCCTGCGCATGCAGTCATTGCGAGGAACGACGTGACGAAGCAATCTCGGGGTTTCTTGACTTAATCGCCGGAATTGACTATAAAACTCTTTTGCTTTAAAATAGACATATTCGAACAGTAAGGAGGTCGTGATGTCTCGAAGAAGCATACATGTTACGCTCCTGGTCATCCTGGTCGCTGGTCTGGTCTTCACTACCACGGGATGTGAAAAGCTCAAGCTCAGCCGGCTTCAAGCGAACCACCATTTTAGCACTGCCAATCACCACTTCACGGAACAGCAATACCGTTTGGCCATAGAGGAATATGAACGGGCCCTGCATTTCAATCCCGAACTGGTCCAGGCCTACAGATTCTTGGGTGAGAGCTACAAGAACATGTACAAGCCCGGTTTGGACAATGAGGCCAATAACGAAAGGGCTCAGAAGGCCCTGGATGCGCTGACCAAAGCTCTGGAGATCGACTCCGACAACAAGCAGCTCATCCATTCGTTGGGTGACATGTACGACAAGATGCGAAAATTTGAAGAAGCGGAGCAGCTGTTCCTGATGATCCTGGAGCAGGAACCCACCAACATGAGCAATTATTATGTGGTGGCCGGCTTCTACAAGCGGTACGCCGCGGAAGACAATGATCTGAAAAGCCGTGCGGAGAAGATGTACCTGCGCCGGATCGAAACCGATCCGGAAAACCGGGAGGGATATTCCTATCTGGCCCAGTTCTATGATGAGCAGCAGCCCTTGCCGGAATTCGATAAGGCTTATGCAGCCCATATGATGCAGACCGAAATGGAACCGGACAATGCCCTGGTCTGGTACACCCTGGGTGTGAACCGCTTCCAGAAAGCCTACCGCCTGCAGAACGTGCTCCCCAGGAACGATCGCATCCAGATAGCGAACAATAGCGAGAGTGCGCTGCTCAAGTCCATGGAGCTCGACAACACCCACGCGTTCACCTATGCCTACATCAACATGCTGTACCGGAACGTACACTCCAAACTCTACCCGGAAAGGGAGCAGAGCTACATCCAGAGAGCCGACTCCTGGCTGGCAAGATACAGAGAAGTCCGCAAAAGAGAGCTGGGGAGAGAAAAACTGGAGAGAGAGCTCCAACGCGGAGAGATTCGCTAGCCTAATTTTTGGAATCAACACTTCGGGGTCAAACGGCTTCAGTTTGACCCTCACCAGCGGTTGACAGAAGCATCAAGATTTAGTATATTTCCTCATCACTATAAGTATAGTTATTTCTTGACCTATCCTTTAGGATTAAATTCTAAAGTTGGATACAATGAAAACATACGTGCCGAAAAAAGATGAAGTCGAGCGACAGTGGTGGCTGATCGATGCCGATGGTAGAATCCTCGGTCGTCTGGCGACCAGGGTGGCCAACCTGTTGCGTGGGAAGAACAAGCCGCAGTATGTGGATTTTATGGATACGGGTGATTTTGTGGTCGTGGTCAATGCAGAGAAGATCAAGGTGACCGGGAAAAAGCTGGAGCAGAAGAAATACTACTCCCACACCGGATATCCGGGAGGGATCAAAGAAAAGACCCTCAGCGAGCTCATGGATAAAAAGCCTGAAGAGGTGATCCGCAAAGCGGTCTGGGGCATGCTTCCCAAGAATAAACTGAACCGGGCGATCCACAAGAAACTCAAGGTCTATGCCGGTCCTGACCACCCCCATGAAGCCCAACAGCCCCAGGAATACAAGTTTTAGGAGGAACCGTGAGCTTAATTCAGTATTACGGGACAGGTAAACGGAAAACATCGGTGGCGCGCGTGTATCTTCGGCCCGGAAAGGGGGATATCACGCTGTATGTCAATAAAAGACTCCGCCCCTTCGATGAATACTTTAACTTGGAAAGCCACAAGCACACCATAAAGCAGCCTCTGCATTTGACGGAAACGGAGAGCAAATTCGACCTTTTTATTCGGGCCCACGGCGGAGGAACCAGAGGCCAGGCCGATGCCATCCGCCTGGGAATCTCCAGGGCGCTGGTGGAATTTAACAAAGAACTCAGGCCCATTCTTAAGGGAGCCGGTCTGCTCACCCGCGATGCTCGGGAGAAGGAGCGGAAGAAGTACGGATTGCTCAAAGCCCGGAAGGCCCCTCAGTACCACAAGAGATAACGGAGGATTAACGTTGGTTTCAGTAACTATGAAAGAGCTTTTAGAGGCAGGCGTCCACTTTGGTCACCAGACCAAGCGGTGGAATCCCAAGATGAAAGAGTTTATATTCGGGCAGAGGAACGGGATCTACATCATCGACCTGCAGAAGACTATGAAGGTTTTCAAGGAGGCCATCTCTTTTATCCGCGAGGTGGCGGAGAAAGGGCAGGACATCCTGCTGGTGGGCACCAAGAAACAGGCGCAAGACATCATCAAGGACTACGCCATCCAAGCCGAATGCTGTTATGTCAATCAGCGTTGGCTGGGCGGCCTGCTCACAAATTTCGATGTCATCCGCGGCAGTGTCGACAAGCTGATCGAACTGGAAGAGATGAAGGACGACGGCCGCTGGGACTTGCTTTCGAATAAGGAACAATCCAAACTCGAGAAGGTCTACCGGAAGCTGTCGAAAAACCTGGGTGGGATCAAAACCATGCATAGGCGTCCCGGCGTCGTGGTGGTGATCGATTCCACGAAAGAGGACATCGCCATTTCCGAAGCGCAGAAACTCGGCATCCCCATAGTCGCCATAGTGGACACCAACGGCGATCCTGAGAACATCGACTACCCCATCCCGGGCAACGACGATGCGGTCCGGGCCATCGAGCTGTTCACATCCAAGATCGCTGAAGTCATCCTGGAGGGCAAGAAGAGCCGGATGGAAAAGGAACTGCTCGAACAGCAGGCAGCCGAAGAAGAATCCAAGACCGAGGAAGAAAAACCGGTCACGGACGAGCCAGAGCCCTCTGTGAAAGAAAAGGCTGAGGCTGAGACCGAACCAGAACCCGCACCGGCCGCGGCGAAACCCGCCGCCGAAGAGGTCAAGGAAGAACCAAAGGCCGAAAAAAAACCCAAGGTCGAGGTAGAAAAGCCGGTCACGGACGAGCCTGAACCAGAGCCAGAACCGGCCGCGGCGAAACCCGCCGCCGAGCCTGAAAAGAAGCAGGCAGCTTCCTCGAAAACAGAAGAGAAACCTCCCGCCAAAGAAGCGAAACCCGCAGAGAAGAAAACCGAAAAGGAAGCATAAAAGATGAAGATCACAGCGCAACTGGTCAACGAGCTACGCCAGCGTACAGGCATCGGGATGATGGAATGCAAGAAAGCGCTGCAGGAAACAGACGGCGACCTGGAAAAAGCCATCACCGAGCTCAGGAAAAAGGGGATGGCCCGGGCCAAGGAGAAGATGCACCGGAGCACCGGCGACGGTATGGTGGGATCCTACATCCACATGAACGGCCGGCTGGGTGTCCTGGTCGAGATCAACTGTGAGTCCGATTTCGTGTCCCGGAACGAAGAATTTAAGGAACTGGTGAAGAACGTCGCCATGCACATCGCCGCAGCCAACCCGACCTATGTGTCGGCGGACCAGGTGCCGGCCGAAACCCTGGAGGAAGAGCAGGAAATCATACGCACTCAGCTCAAGGACTCCAACAAGCCGCCGGAGATCGTGGAAAAGATCGTGGAGGGGAAACTGCGGAAGTTCAATTCCGAAGTCTGCCTTCTGAATCAGCCTTACATCAAAGACGACAAGATGACGGTGGAGCAGCTGTTGGCCACCTATATTGCAAAATTCGGAGAGAACATCCAGGTAAAACGGTTCGCCCGGTTCGCTCTGGGCGAATCCTGATCGATCAAAGCCAACATGCCGGAGAAAAAGGAGCTGTTCAAACGGATCCTGCTTAAACTATCCGGCGAATCTCTTCTCGGTGACCTTCCCTACGGCATAGACCTGGACACCACCCAAAACATAGCACGCGAGATCAAGGACGTCCATGCTCTGGGCATGGAAATAGCCATCATGATCGGAGCGGGGAACATCTTCCGCGGCATCCGGGGAGCGGAGGCGGGTATGGACCGGGCTTCGGCGGATTACATGGGCCTGCTGGCCACCATCATGAACGGCATCGCACTCCAGGATGCCCTTGAGCGGGAGGGTGTCGTCACGCGTCAGATCTCGGCGATCGAGGTCAAGTCCGTGGCCGAGCCTTTCCTGCGCCGCCGGGTCATCCGGCATCTCGAGAAGGGCCGCGTCGTGATCTTCACCGCCGGCATCGGAAGCCCCTATTTCACCACAGATACGGCCGGTGTCCTCCGTGCCCTGGAGATCAACGCCGAAGTGATCCTGAAAGCCACCAATGTCGATGGCGTGTATTCCGCCGATCCTGTGCTCGACAAGAACGCCCAGCTGTTTGAGGACATCCGGTTCGGCGAGGCCCTCAACATGGGCCTCAAGATCATGGATGCCACCGCCTTCCAGCTGTGCCGCGAGCATGACCTGCCCATCATCGTGTTCAACCTGAGAGAAAAGGGAAACATCAAAAAGGCGGCGCTGGGGCAGAAGATCGGGACCCGGGTTTATTGATAAAGCCGGGTCTGAAATAGATCCAAATCGGGATTTGCGAGGAAGGGTGAAACATGGTCAAGGAAGAACTGAGAGAGCTGGAAAAAAAGATGAAGGGCTCTGTGGAGCACTTCCGCAAGGACCTGAGTAAGCTTAGGACCGGCCGGGCCAACATCGGCATCTTCGAGGACATCAAGCTCGAGTACTACGGGACCCTGACTCCCGTGAACCAGGTCGCAACCCTGGCGGTCCCGGATCCCACTCTCATAACCATACAGCCTTGGGACACAAGCCTGCTGGAGACCATCGACAAGGCCATCCGGGCGGCAGACCTGGGGCTTAACCCGATCAACGACGGTAAGATCCTGAAGATACCCATCCCGCCCCTTGATGAAGAACGGCGCCGTGAGATCGCGAAGCACATCCACAAGCTGATGGAAGACGAAAAGACCGTGCTGCGCATCATGAGGCGGGAGACCAAAGAGATGATCGAACTCCTCGAGAAAGAGAAGGAGATCAGCGAAGACGACAAGTTCTGGGGCTATGACAAGCTTCAGGAGATCACCGACCAGAACATAAGAAAGACCGAAGAAATAGCCGCCGCCAAAGAGAAAGAAATCCTCGAACTCTAGGCGGTTTTTCTGAACCAGTTGGGGATGCTCCCGAACTTGGTGCGGATCACGACACCCCATCCGATGATGTTCAGTACCAGGGAGGCGAGCGCGCCCAGGATGGGGATCATCCCGACCACGGTCACCAGCACAAAGCCCATTGTAACGGCCAGGAAGGGAGGCGTAGGTTTGCGGCTGAAGGCCTGGTAGAGCATCTCTCCGAAGAAGTAGAAAAGGATGACCTGCCCGAAGATCTTGATGATGACCCCGATGATGATCAGCGATACCAGGATGGGAAGCCCGATGAGCACCAGCGAGAGCAGCGCGGCAAATAGCACCAGGCCGGAAAAGACCACGATGGTCAATACACCGGTCCCGAACACGGGCCAGAAGGCCTTGCGGATCTGG
>SDBS01002149.1_pt1 | contig 19828 bp, 15 predicted proteins | sample 2277091 | NCBI WGS metagenome assembly SDBS01 (sample SAMN10404972, study PRJNA504765) | marine sediment metagenome | isolation source: marine sediment core GS10_PC15, 163 cmbsf | place: Arctic Ocean: Southern Knipovich Ridge | collected 2010 | reverse complement strand
GCTGGCAGGCGGCGAAAACGGCATGCGATACATACTGGCCAACGGACGCGTACTAATACACCAGCCGCTGATCCGTGGCGTGGTTTCCGGCCCGGCGACCGAGCTTGAGATCGAGGCCAATGAAATTATCCGCCTGCGTAAGAAGCTTTACCAGATTATGGCATCGGATACCGGCCAGGACGAAGCGACAGTCGAACGCGATTGCGACCGTAACAAGTGGCTCAGCGCCGAAGATGCCATCGAATATGGCTGCGTGGATAAAATCCTCGAACACCTCGATCTGGCCGAGAAAAAAACCGACTAAAGCGAATCGATAATCCAGGCCCGGCCGATCAGTGCTGCTGGCGGGCGTCCGTGTCGGCGAGCCGGTGGGTGCCGTGGCTTAGGTAGCTTCTTCCTGCGTTTTCTCTTCTTTATTCTCACGCACCAATGCAAGAACTAGCAGGGCATGAAAGACTCTGTCAGCCATGGTCATGTTGAAAACCCATTCAGGGCTAATGCCATGACAGACATTGTTCCGTAGATTAACGCCTCTTGGGTCCGAGAAAAGTACCAGAAAATAGAGGGGGACATCTTCCCCCAGGACCACTCGAACTCCTTGGTCTCGCAGCAATTCATCGAAAACTTTCATATTAAAGCCTCCAATGCGGTTCTTTTTTAACACCGTCCCACCTTTGACTTCCACCAACACCCTTAAAGCAGACTCAAGTTGTGGAATCAAGTAATGGATACAACCCATTGCGTCTTCCGCCAAAAAGGCGGAGATACCTGCCTTCAAAATTGACCTCTTCTCCCTTTTGAAGAGTGGCGACACAAACAAGTAATCCAGTATTTGATCGCCTGTTGGTTTGAATTTCTCAAAGACTTCTCTAAATACCTCTCTGAGAAAGACAGATGTAAACTGCATATTCTGTGCGGTCTGACGTATGATGTGCCCTTTTAGGTCCTCCTTAAGTGGGCCCACTGTCGCCATGGTTCTTCCTTCATGATCCTGTAGTTTGTGCGCAAGTAGAAATTGCATTGGGGCACTCTTCGATAGGTCCAGAAGCTGCCGCTCAGTCTGATCTCTCCTGGGGATATGCGTGGCCGCCACAAGATTCAAAGCCCTGGAAATATCTCCATCAAGAAAAGGTCGGATGTATTTACGCATATCTTCATCCGTGACGGTGAACTCGGTGCTAAAGCGCTTCATATCCTCTTTGGCGTCAGGGCCTAGTTCTCGGATCTTATTAAGGAGTTCCTCTGCCTCAACCTTCAAGCCAAACTCACGGTAGTGTTGATACACTTTTTCGAGCCAGGCCTGACCAAGCATCGCGGCCACCGGCTCAGCCATCTTCTCGAAGGCCTTGCCGTACATGAGCATTACACGCTTTACATCCGCAGCCTGGCCTTTCCCTTTGTAGTATCTAGCCAGTCTTGTTGCCGCAGCCTCGGCCGCCCATGGATCTGGCGAGGCACCCTCCCCGATTTCAGCCACACAAGATAGGCTCTCTTCAAGATTCCGTATGATCTTTTCGAGCTGATCCTGCTCCACGGGAATCTTTTTATTACCCACGAGCAAATCGAAGGAATTAACACACAGCCCAATCTTGTCGTCCTGCGCGACGTCATCTTCGTAAGACATAATGGCGTCCCGCACCGCCTCTATTCGATGATCGTCATTCAAAGTAATGGCCAGACTAATCGCTTGTTTCAGTTTTTTTAATACAGCGGATGGATACTTATGAACTGCATTTTTGGTCATTTGGATTGTACTGTCTATCCACATCCAGGCCATTTCAACAGGCCTGGCAGCACCTCTGACCTTCTTTGAAAATTCCCAAACCAAACCTGCATACCGAGCTTTCATTAGTAGATTTGATGAAACAATTGCCCTCTTTTTCCAATAGTCAAGCATCTCAGGCGTAATACAGTCTAAACTTGGTCTTGATGACCAAGTGCCATCTTCGCTCTCCCAGGTCGTCATGGGGCCGAAATATGTTCCCCAACCGCCGTCTGGTCGATCTGACCAATTGCAATCTTCCCTGAAATCAAAAGCCATCACTTCGGCCAACCATTCGAGTGATGGTTTGGATGTATCGCCCTCGTCCCGGAGAGTTTTTACAGCCCAGCTAATATCGCGTTCAACAATGGGTTCGGACTTGGCGTCAAACTCGGCAAGAACATGCTCCAGAGTTTTCTTTGGTGTTTCCATCGTACAATTCCCCACAGGTTAATTTCGATTCCATTAACGGTAACATTAACTCCGCGCATAAGAAAGAGACGCTAGTTTCGTAGTTAGCGCCTCTTTTTATATTGTGTCAATCAGCCGGTGCGTAGCTGAACGCTATTATCGCCACCGCGCTGCAGCCCGCCACTCCACGGCCGACCACGTGTCTTAAAAAACTACCACGGGCCAGCCGGTGCCGCGAGTGTCTTGAAAAGCTACCCGCCGCCACGTTGCAAGTAACTCTACACCGCAGCCGGTGCCCACGTGTCTTAGATCAGCAGGCACGCTGTATGAAACTACCGCAGCAGCCACATTTGCATGAAGCTTCCCGCTGGGGCAACCCGCCCACGTGGCTTACCAAAAACTACTCGGCGTCGGTCTCGGGCTTCCAGTCGCGCTTGGGCGGTTTTACGATATACCCACTGCGGATGGCCTTGACCGATACGTTGATCCGGACGACGCTGCCGTCGACCAGGGCACGGACACGCTGCATGTTGACTTTGAACTTACGCTTGGTTACGCCGGTGGTCTTCTTACCGACACCGCCAAGATACTTGGCCTTACCGCGGCGAGCTATCGAATTGCCGGCTCGGGTCTTCTTACCTGTGAATGGGCAAATACGTGGCATAATTTTCTCTCCAATACGCTCGGGGCCAAATTCTAGGCCGCCGAACCTCTGATTCTTTCTCGAAATTTTCTAAGTTACTTCTAAGCAACTTCTCAGTTACTTCTCTTCTTCTTCTGTTTTGTTCGCGGCCGCGATGATCTGCTGCTGAACATTGCCCGGAACCGGCTCAAAATGGCTCAGTTCCATCGCGTAGCTGCCCTGTCCGCCCGTTACCGAACGCAACTGGCTGTTGTATTGCATAACCTCAGACAGCGGTGTCTGGGCCTTGATAACGCACATATTTCCGGGCAGCATATCCTGGCCCTGAATCCGGCCTCGTCGCCCGGCCAGGTCCGAAGTAATATCGCCCATGAAGGCGGCGGGGATAGTAACTTCCAGGTCGACAATCGGCTCGAGCAGCACTGGCTTGGCATTCTTGACAGCTTCGATGAAAGCGGTCTTGCCGGCCGAGCGGAATGCAATTTCCTTCGAGTCGACGGGGTGATGCTTGCCGTCATAAACGCTTACCTTGATGTCCTGCATCTGATAGCCGGCGATAGGCCCGACTGACAGGACGTCGCGGATGCCCTTTTCAATCGCGGGCAGATACTGACGCGGAATCGACTCACCGAACAGATCATTGGAGAACTCAAAGCCCGCGCCACGTTCCAGCGGCTCGACCCGCAAGTAAACCTCGCCGAACTGACCTGAGCCGCCGGTCTGCTTCTTGTGGCGGTGATGGCCTTCGGCCTTGCATGTAATCGTTTCGCGATACGGGATCTTCGGCGGCTTGGTGTCAACTTCCAAGTCAAAACGCTGCTTCATCTTCTCGAGCATCAGCCGCAGGTGCAGGTCGCCGATACCGGAGATTACAGTTTCGTGGGTTTGGCTGTCTCGCATGGAGACGAATGTGTGGTCTTCCTCGGCAAGACGAGCCAGAGCGCCGGAGATTTTAGTCTCGTCGCCGCGAGATTTCGGCGTGATGGCCAGCGAATACATCGGCGTCGGCAGCGAAACATGATCCATATACATCGGCGTTGCTTCTTCGTGCAGCACATCGCCGGTTTGGATTTCCTCAACCTTTGCCAAAACTACAAGCTCGCCTGCGACGGCACTTTTGACCTCTTTGGTGTCCTTGCCCTGAAGCTTGAACAGGTGGCCAATCTTGTTGGCTTTTTTATCGTCACGCAGGTGATATGTAGTATCCGGCGTGGCCGTGCCCTGGATGACGCGAATCCATGCCAGCTTGCCGACGAACGGGTCGGCGGTAATCTTGAACGCATGGCCTACGAAAGGCTTGGCCGCGTCGGCTTCCAACGTAATTTCCTGTGCATCTTCTTCGGTGGAAGTCTTCGCCGGGGTAACCTTAGACTGCGACGGTGCGGGGAAATACTTCGCAGCGGCGTCCATCAGTTCGATTACGCCAATTTCTTCGCGGGCGGCGGTGAACATGATGGGGATTACAGTCCCTTCGGTCATCGCCTGAGAGAAAGCGGCTTGAAGCTTATCAGCGGGAATTTCCTCGCCGCCGAGGTAAGCTTCCATCAGCTCTTCGTCGGCCTCGATAATATTTTCGGTTAGCTGGGTGTGGGCATCGCCTACATCGCCGAAATCGGCCGAGCCGGAATCATTCGTAAAGCAATCGACAACGGACTTATTTCCGTCGGCGGGCAGGTTCAAAACCTTACAGGCCGAGCCGAAAGTTTCACCGATTTGATCAAGCAGCGTAGACAGATCGATATTTTCGCTATCGATCTTGTTGATAACGAACATCACGGCCATGCCGGCGTCTTGGGCAGCCCTGAAAAGCCTGCGCGTGTTAACTTCGATACCGGCAGTTGCCGAGACGACGATTGCGGCGATATCCCCGCCGGGCAGGACTGAAAGCGCCCCGCCGATAAAATCCGGATAGCCTGGCGCGTCGATCATGTTCAGGGTTTTGCCCGCGTGATCAACCGAAGCCATCACCGGGTCAACCGTGTGCTGGCGATCCTTCTCGATATCAGAGTAATCGAGCATCGACGTGCCGTCGTTAACTGAACCCAATCGGGTAGTGACCTTGGCTTGATACAGAATTGCCTCGGCCAGCGTGGTCTTACCCGCGCCGCCATGGCCAAGAAAAACTATATTGCGTATGTCTTGAGGTTTAGATGCCGGCATATATATGTCTCTCCAAGTGGAAAAAACCTAATCCGCACAACCACCCGCCAACCCGACTGGTCCGAGCTGTAAGGCCCCGGCAGCCAGAACTGTTGAGAAGCCGTCTATCATACTTACCTAAACCCGCAGAGCAAGAGAAAATCTCACCTTGGCTTACCCACCCGAGACAACATTTAAACCACACTTAACCTTCTTCTGGCCGCATCAATTCCGGATCATCGCCGGCAGGGAAGTTTGGATTCATCACCGGGCACATTTTTAGGAAAACAACTTTCCGTCAAGCCTCTCATTGGAGCTCCCAATACCAGCAATTGCCAACCCCGACAACTTTCACTCGGATTGGGAACCCGGCGACAAAACGGGGTATCCCTCTAAAAAAGTTGCAAAATTCGCATATTGGGCCAATGCCGCCTAAGATTTGGTGCGTTTTAATAAAAAACCTTGGCCTATACAGATCAAGGAGTTGTGAATGTCTGGGCCTGTTTTGGCCGATAAAAGCATCGGAGGCCCGGTTGACGGGCACTATTGATAGTCGATCCAACTTTCATGTAGAATACAATTGACTGGGCATTCGCAGGGAGCGAGTTCGCAGGTGAGTTGTATGAAGTACTACCAGACCGCCCGAAGGGTGATGGAGCGTAGGTAAGATGTTCGAAAGATTTACTGAAAGAGCGCGTAAGGTTCTGGCCCTGGCCAATCAGGAGGCTCAGCGGTTTAACCACGAATATATCGGCACTGAGCATATTCTGCTGGGGCTGGTTAAAGAAGGTTCGGGTGTTGGCGCTAATGTCCTGAAAAATATGGGCGTCGACCTAAGTAAAGTCCGCATGGAAGTTGAGAAGCTGGTCAAGGCCGGCCCTGAAATGCTGACAATGGGCAAGCTACCCAAAACTCCGCGAGCGAAAAAGGTAATCGAATATTCCATCGAAGAAGCTCGCAACCTGAACCACAACTACGTCGGAACTGAGCATATCCTCCTTGGCCTGCTGAGAGAGCAGGACGGAGTTGCCGCACAGGTGCTGATGAACCTGGGGCTCAAGCTCGATGAAGTTCGCGAAGAGGTACTGAATCTCCTCGGTGCCGGCGTCGAACCTGCAGAAGCCCACGGCCATGGACCTACCGAGGCACCTGGCGGCAGAAGGCCCAAGAGCAAAACCCCTGCCCTGGAAAACTTCGGCCGCGATCTGACCGAGCTTGCACAACAGGATCAACTTGACCCTGTAATAGGTCGTGAGGATGAGATCGAGCGGGTTATCCAGATACTGTGCCGCCGGACAAAGAACAACCCCGTCCTGTTGGGTGAAGCCGGCGTCGGCAAGACCGCTATCGTCGAAGGACTCGCCCAGTTGATCATATCCGGTGATATTCCCCAGATCCTCCATGAAAAGCGTATTGTTGCGTTGGATCTGACGCTGATGGTTGCCGGGACGAAATATCGCGGGCAGTTCGAAGAAAGAATCAAAGCCGTCATGAACGAGGTCCGCCGGGTAGGCAATGTGATCCTCTTCATCGACGAGCTTCACACGCTGGTTGGTGCAGGCGGCGCTGAAGGCGCAATCGATGCAGCGAACGTACTGAAACCATCCCTCTCGCGTGGTGAAATCCAGTGCATAGGCGCTACGACGTTGGATGAATATCGCAAGTATATCGAAAAGGACGGCGCTCTCGAGCGCAGGTTCCAGACGATTATCGTCAACCCGCCGAACAAGGAACAGACTCAGGATATCCTCAAGGGCCTGCGCGACCGATACGAAGCTCACCACCGCGTCCGGATTACCGATCTTGCCCTCGAGCGAGCCGTGGAGCTTTCCGCCAGGTACATCACAGGCAGAGTCCAGCCGGATAAGGCCATCGACGTAATCGATGAAGCCGGCGCAAGGATTCGCATTAAATCCATGTGCAAGCCGCCGGATCTCGCGGAACTGGAAACTGAGGTCAATCGGCTTCAGATGGAAAAGGACGAAGCTGTTAAGAATGCCGATTACGAGCGTGCGGCCGAGCTGCGCGACAAGGGCGAACAACTTCGGGCGCGAAAAGATGAACAAATGCAGGCCTGGAAGCAGAAGTCCAACGAAATCGACGGCGTGGTAGACGAGGAAGTCGTCGCCGAAGTCGTATCGAAGATGACTGGCATTCCGCTGACTCGCCTCGAGGCCGAGGAGGCCCAACGGCTGCTGGGGCTGGAAGATGAGCTGCATAAACGCGTTGTCAGCCAGCACGAAGCTATCAAGGTTGTCGCCAAATCAATCCGCCGCGCGCGGGCAGGTCTGAAAGACCCGGCCAGGCCTATGGGCAGCTTCATCTTTGCAGGCCCATCGGGCGTTGGCAAGACACTGCTATCGAAAGCCCTCGCCGAGTTCATGTTCGGCGATGACGAGGCGCTGATCCAGGTCGACATGAGCGAGTACATGGAAAAGTACAACGTCTCGCGTCTGGTCGGTGCCCCTCCAGGATACGTCGGCTACGAAGAAGGCGGCCAGCTTACCGAACAGATTCGCCGCAGACCTTATTCGGTCGTCCTTCTGGATGAAATCGAAAAGGCGCACCCGGATGTGTTCAACATGCTGCTTCAGATCATGGAAGAAGGTCACCTGACCGACTCCTTCGGGAGGAAGGTCGACTTCAGGAACACGGTCCTGATCTTAACTACCAATATCGGTGCCGAGATGATCAAGTCCGGCGGCGGTTTCGGCTTCGGCCGGCGCGACGAAGAGGCCAGCTACGAGAAAATGAAAGAGATGCTCCATAAAGAAGTTGAGCGTCACTTCAGGCCGGAGTTCCTCAACCGTCTCGATGATATTATCGTCTTCCAGGCACTTACGCGTGAAGACCTGACAGTTATCGTCGATTACGAACTACGGAAGGTTCGCGGCCGTCTCCACGACGAGCATGGGCTTGATCTGAAACTGAGCGACGAGGCCAAGGAATTCCTCATCGACAAGGGCTACAACCCCGACTTCGGTGCCAGACCACTGCGTAGAGCGATTGAACAGCACATCGAAGATTGGATCTCCGAGGAAATTCTTCGCGGCAACTACAAGGACAAGAGCGGTATCCAGGTTTCGGTTAAGACCGAAGGCACCTCTGATGATGGCGAGCCGGTCAAGCATCTGTACTTCGAGGGCATCGCAAAGTCCAAAGATGAGTCCCAGGAGACACTCGCCGAGGTCCACGAAACCACCTGATAACAACTTACATAACAAAAATAAACGCTCGGGCATCTAACGATGCTCGGGCGTTTTCTAATTACTCACTTAAGGCTTATGAAGACTGAAGTTACATTCCATCACTTTACAATGATTGCCCCTTAGGTTTACAATAGAGGGGCTAAAACTTTACAATGTTCCGATGTAAAGTTTACAATGTAATGGTGAATTTGAGACAATAAGAGTACTGCAAGGTTTAACCTGATCTGCAACTTAACTGCCGGCTTGCCAGTCAGCCTTATTCAGCTCCATGAAAATTACACTCCAACGTTCATCCTCGAAGGGCATGGCTGATTCCTTAAAGTCATGGCGGGTAAAACCAATGGCCTCATAGCAGCGGACAGCCGACTCGTTGAAGTCAAAAACAGCAAGTGAGATTTTCTCCAAGCCAATCTCTTTGAAGCCGGCATTAACAGCAGCCTTGACCAATTCCTTGCCAGCTCCCTTACCTCTACTGTGAGGATCACCCACCAGCACCCTGCTCAATCTTCCTGGCTTATTTTCGCGGTCGATTCCGTCGATTTCGATATGCCCGATCACCTGGGCGGTTTCGTCGTCAACCGCCTTCCATATGACGCGATTGGGTGTCGGGCCTTGAGACTTAGCCAGGTAGTCAGAAAGCTGGCCGCGATCGAGAGGATGTTTAAAGATCGGCCCTGCCCATTGCAGGAGAAACCTCGCATCGCTCACCCATCCGATAAGGCGATCAAAATCTAATTCTTCAAATGGCCGAAGTTCAATCATCGACCAGAACCTACAGCCCCGGGAAGCATCTCTGGGCGTTGGTGCAGAATAGTTTTTCCATAACATCGTCGGGTAAGTCCAGGCCGCCGAAGGTGAAGCCCTTGAGCGTCATTTCCTTATCCGTGCCGTAGTAGTCCTGCCCCATCTGGAAAGTGTCTACCAACTGTGCGAACGACTCTTCCAGTTCCTGCTCGTTCATCTCTGTTTGCGGGCCGTCTTTTGTGGAACGGTCCGAGCCGTACATGATCCGGTCGGCGTATTTGATGAAGAACTCGCGGACCTCGTCGCGGTCCTGCCGGCCGAGGCTTACGATCCGGGCCGGGCCGGATGTATCGACCACGAAGTTATCGAACTTATCGAACCGGGCGGCAAGTTCCTTAACGTCGTATTCCAAACACGCCAGGTGTGCCCCTACAAACGACACGTTCTGATGGCGGGCGACGACGTTATCCCTGGCGGCCATGATCTCGCGGTGATGCGGGTAATCGTCCTTGCCGTACATGTGGTACTGCGGGTTGTTGGTATAGTAGTTGACCATCGAGTTATTTTCATCCAGCGGCCGCCAGCATTCCAGCGGCTCGGCCAGGTGCATAATCACCGGCAGCTTAACCTGCCCAAGGAACTCGAAAATCGGCGTGAAAATCGCGTTGTCTATCTGCGCGAATTTGCCGTCAGGCTCCCGAAGCACCATGCCAATAACTTTCCAGACCTTACATGCAATCGCGCCGTTCGCGATATCTGTCTTGAGGCCTTCGATAACCTTCTCGGCGTAATCATCTTCGGTGTAATCAGGCAGGGAAAAAGTCGTACACCATGCGAATTTATCCGGATGCTTGGCGGCCAATCTGCGGTAGGCCTCGCCCCGCTCGCGCCAACCGTCGCCATGTTCGTGGGCTACACAAATATTGAGAACCTTGGCCTTATGTTCGCTCATCCATTCAAGAGTTCGGGGGTGGTCGCCAAGATAATGTGCATGGGCATCGATCAGCATTGGTAAGAGTCCTTTACAATTTGAAAGTTTCACGGATTGATTTCCAATCTGACATCATTATCCCGCTCATGTCAAATTTATGCAATAGTCGGCCGTCAAAAGCACAATTTCGCATCCAATTATCAAATGCTGAACGTTTGGGTGTGATTGCCATTAATTGTTCTGGTATGCTTGCTTGCCTGCCACGGCCGAGCGGAAAACGCAAGTTCTGCTCACCCCGGCCGAAGTTAAGGGAACTTTTGTTACAGGATCTGCGTCTAACAGCATGTCAGCCCAGGCCGAGAAAACTAAATCAAAGGCTGAGACTATCGCCTTCGATGACGACGCGATTGTCCAGCGTTGCCGCGCCGGCGATATGCAGGCGTTCGGCCTGCTGGTGGCGAAGTATCAGGACCGACTATACAACACCATGGTAAAGATCGTAGGACGGTCGGCCGAGGCTGAGGAACTTACACAAGAAGCGTTCCTGCGGGCGTTGGAGAAACTGTCGAAATTTCGTGGGGCGAGTAAGTTTTACACATGGCTGTTTCGGATTGGGACGAACCTGGCCATTTCGCACATAAGGCGTCAAGGCCGAGTGCGGTTCCGTTCGCTCGATAGCAGCGTCGCTACCGCCGGCGGCCAGCGACCGCAGGCAGAGCCCGTAGATACGTCACGTCCAGGCCCGGCCGAGGAACTACTGGCCCAGGAAAAGGCGCAATTGATAGCGGCCGCACTGGAAGAATTAGACGACGATCATCGCGTGGTAATCGTCCTGCGTGATGTCGAGGAGATGGACTACGCAGCGATAGCCAATGTGCTGGATATCCCCGCAGGGACGGTAAAGAGCAGGCTCCACCGCGGGCGAAACATTCTCAAAGACAAACTGGCGGACCTGATAGGTTAAGGCCATGACTGATAACCAAAACAGCAACGAAATCCTGACCGCTTACCTCGACGGCGAGCTTACCGCCGATGAGGCTCGCAAGCTGGAGCTGCGAATCGACGCCGAGCCACAACTGGCCGATGAACTTTCGAAGCTCCGGGCTGTTAAAGATGCTGTCCGGTCGCTGCCGCGCGAGAAGCTTGACGCCGGTTTCGCATCCGGCGTGCTGGAGCAAATCGAACGGCGGCACCTTATCTCCGGCGATCATTCAGCATCCAGAGGAAATATTCACTGGTCGCGATACCTTACCTCCGCGGCTATGGTACTGATGGTGATCGGCCTGGGGACGCTTGTTTTCGTCACGCTGTATGTGCCCGATCAGACCGATGAGGTGGCCATTGCTGATAAAACTCAAAGCAAAATCATACCACCATTACAACCTGCCGAACGTGCCGGTGAATTCGCTACAAAAAGAACTCAAACCACACCAGAGACCCGGCATTATCTGGAAGCTGACAGCCAAGAGGTCGCTGGACTAGAAATAGCCCCAACCGAAATTGAAACCGCCGCAGCCCCGCCAGCCGTGCAGGCAGATCAGGCCGCACCGCAAGAGCCCCATGAGCCTCAAACGCTCGAATCCTTCCTGTCCGACCAGCAGATAACCGCCAAGGATAGGCCTGAAGCCGTCATCCGCGAGGCAATCCTCACCGATAATTTGCCAGCAGCCAAGGCTAACCTGCAGCGTATCCTGGCCAGCTTCGACATTGCCCCAGCAAGCGCCGCCCAGCCGGCAGATGACCAAGGTACTTCCGAGCAACCGAAGTCCAACATATATTCGGCAAGCCCAGCCGGCGCAAACGGCGTGCAATACGTCATCCTGCTAGATCAACATCACCTTCCGAATCTCCGCCGCGATATCCGCAGCCTGGGCCAGGACCAGTTAACAGCCATCGCCGAACAACCGGCCGCCAAAACTAATTCAATCAGGCATAAACGCAGCTTCTCCAAAATGCGTGCCGGTAGATCACAAGAATCTCTCGCAAATGCTCCGACAACCCAACCTGCCAACAAATCAACTAACGGGCAACTTTCCGAGCACGAGCCAATGGTAGCCCTGGTTGTTTCGCTTCGGATGGGGATAGCTGCCAGCCAACCTGCAGCCCAGGTAACCACACAACCTGCTACCCAACCTGCAACCACCCAGCCGGTCAGCGCAGACGATTAGCAGTCTTGGCTAACCGTTTTTTCTGAACTTCCCGCCGCCGGGGCCCTGCTCTAGATGCGGCCGGGTTACTTACCTGATACGAAAACCCGCTCATCGAAAAGTCGCTCGGTGAAAGGACTTTCGAATACCGCCGCCAGCATGAATCGCTTGCCTTTGGGAATGGGTTTATCCCACTGGAGTTTGAACAGATAATTGCGGTGGACCTTGTCCCAGTGAACAACATTGTCCTGCGGGTCCAAAATAGCCACATCCCACGAGCTTATCCGTTCGCCCTTGCCGTTGGGGTTTTCCTCGCGATGGTTATACAATTCGAAACGAAAATTCCCGAACGCCTTGGCCGAGTCCTGATAGGCGTCCAAAGCTTCGATGCGAACCTCCAACACGCAGGAGCCGTCGGTTATGTCGAAGTCTCTCGTGCCGGTAAACGGATGAACGCGAATCGTCTGGGGAAGCAGAAGATTTATCGGCTCAGGTACGCCACGGGTAACCGGGCCAAAGAGAATATCGAAAGCCCCTGGCCTGCCGGCATCGCCCTCGCAACTTACCGATCCGACTAGAGCGAACAGCGCTACTAAAACTATACTTACCGAATTGCCCATCGCCGGCCAGGTCATTGAACTCTCCACATGTTAGATACGTTTCATACCCACAATGATTGTAGGGCTACCCCCCGCCGCTCGTCAACAATACATCTAACTGCCATCGGCTGCATCGGCGATGCGAATGTCGTCGATATAGATCTGGCCCAACCCGCAATTACTTTCGCTTAGTCCAGGATAACGTTGTCTAGGTACCAGTTCTTCTTGGCCTGAAGGACGACGTTCGTGATGGCACCGACGCCAGTCAGATCCAACGTGACGGTGTTCTTGAGATCGCCATCGATGTAGCCCTTGACCTCACCGGTATCGAGGTTGACTTCGTACCGGATTGTAATGCCAGCGCTAGGATCGGCAGCAATATCGGTCTGGTCGCCAACGGTGCCGGTGAGACCGTTATCGTCGGTGAGTTTGGCGCCGATCTCGACATAATTATCGCCAACATAGCTTTGCAGGAAAACGCCGTTACCGGCGGCATCGACCAGGGCTGCATTGCCAGGCCGCCAGGCGCCGGAGACCGTCAGGTCGAACTCGAGAGAAATCGTCCCCGAGCTAACCGAAAAGCCGCCCTTGGCAATCGCTGCAGGGGTGGTAATATCGACAAGCTTCGTAGCCTTGCCACTTGAGGCAGACCAGCCGGAACCTGCAATAATTTCCCAGTCGCTGATGTCGTTATCGTCAAAATCATCCCCAAAGAGAATCCCGCTGGTATCGGAGGACCTGATCTCGACGGTGTCGCTGACGGTGTACTGCCCGTCGAAGGCTTCCAGTTGCAGCAGGTACATACCGGTCGTCGAGAACGTCGCGGTAGTATCGACGGCACCAGCGTCGCCGAACGTAACCGTCCCCGGCCCGGAGACCTTCGACCAGGTGGTCGTCAACGCACCCGGCGGGTCAGGCTTCGCTTACCGTGCCGTCCAGGCCAGCGGTATCGATCGGCAGCGTTATGCTGGCGTCTGAACCGGCACTGACCACGGGTGGATCGTTAGGTACGAAAGATATCAACTGCAGCGCCGTGGCCGAGTTCGTGCCGTGGTTGCGACAGATGACCTCATCGGTAGGCCCTACTTTGCGGTCGCGGTTAAAATCGCAGGTATGTGTGATGGCTGCGGGATTGATGGTTAAGGTGGCGGGGTTATTATAGACAGCAACTTCATCGGTCGGAGTTACCCGCATGTCGGTTGGTGAATTGCCCGTATCGCCGATGGCGTTGCCGAAGTAGAACACGTCCGCCACAGTCAGCCCTGTGTTGGCGTTGGCCTTGACCGTCACTTCCAGCCACTTGCGGATGATCGTCCCCTCGGGCCAAGTAAGTGTTACCCGAGCCGAACCCCCTGCGCCCGCGCCGCTCCTTACCGCTACCGCAGGTACAACGCCCAGATCAGCCCAGCCTGCAGGGTCAGAATCATTACCAACCTTGAATGCAAAATCCGCCGCAGTTACCGCGCCTGGTAGGCCCATAATATCGACCATCACGCCGTTGATACCGCGGATGTAGCTTGTGCAGTTATCGAAGCCGGCTGCTCCCCCTGGCAAAAGGGCCGTCTTATCGGTAGCGATGGCTGCGTCGTCTGCGGCATTGGCCGCAGAATCGTTACCGTCCCAGGCTGAGTTGTTGTAGAAAACGTGCCTGCCTGCCACGGAGGCCAGTAACGAGCTCTTCATCAGGACCGTACCGCGATGAACGTCAAGATCGATAGTCGTTACATCGGCGAATGTCGCCGGATCGTCGTTGATCGTATCGTGCGATAGCTGCTTGCACGCCTCGGGCAGGGATATGCCCGTTACATCATTGCGAGTCGGATTGATATAAACGTATCCTTTTTCAAACTCGCGCCAGTAGATGTTATTCCCGCTGTAGTTTGTTATCTGGTAGTTGCCGACAGCTACGCCCAGATCGATTACCTCGTATTCGTCGTACCAGTAGAGCTTGAAGTACTTGTCGATCTTATTGGAGAATGTCCAGTGGGCGTTGTTTAGCGTGTCGTTTTTGCCTAGCAGATAGGAACCCATCGCGTACCACAGTCCGTCCCAGTAGGTAAACGTCCTGCCGTAGTTATCTAACCCGCTGCCGCCTTCGGGAATGTTCACATGAGATCGCATCAACGGGCCGGAGTTTTGCAGTTGGACCATCAGATCGATCTGTCGTTTCCATTTTTCTTCCGGATAGAAAGTACCCGCTCTCGACGTTACCCAGCCGTGGACGAACGCGCCTTCTTCGCAGAGGAAGTCCGGATAGTTCGGATCGGCGCCCAGGGCAAGGTTCGCAGCCAGACCGTCGGCGTCGGTTGTGTGTCCTGAGTTGGGAACTACTTTTTTCCCAAGTGCTCGCAGCCCGGCCGCTATCCCGGTCTGGAAGCTGTGCATCGCCGCTGTGTAGCCGGCCTCGTTTGCATACTTGGCGGGCATTACACAGAAATAATCGCCCCAGGTCGGCATGCAGTTATCTACATAGATACCATCGGGGCCCCACGGCTGATCGATCATATCGGTCTGGACCGCCTCCAGCCAGTACGCCTGATACTCGGCCGAGCCGAAATCCATCAGCCATCGCCATGACTTATGATAGCTGTGTATCCGCTCGCCGCCGGCATCTAACAGGAACAGCTCGGGGTTATCGTCGTTGAGGTTGCCCATCGAATGCCCGCGGGCGTTGGAGTACCTGGAGATGTTGTTAATTTGCAGAACGGTCTCGGAATCGTACGACCAGTCGCCGTCAGAATAACCGGTCCAGATCCCCGGCCCGTGGACGTAATTTAAAATGATAATGTCAGGGTTGATCGCGCGAACCAGCGAGTAGGTATCCGGCGAGAGGTCGTAGTACCTGTGGCGGTTGAAGCTGAACATCGAGTACCTTGCGAGTTTGGCTTCGTCGCCGGGAACGAGGTGCGCCGCAGGCATCTGGTAGTGTCCATAGATTTGCATGCACTTGGCCGCGCCGCCTCCGGCAAGAGCTGGTTCTGCACCAGCGCCGGCGATAACTAAAATTGCTAAACCTGCTAGTAGAAACGCTGAGAGTCGACGAACTGCCATGTTGGGTCTCCAGTGTGGTTAGGAGCCCCATTATACGGGCATCCGGCGTTCTGTCAGCCAAAATGAGCCGACAAAGTCAGCCAAACACCCCGCCGCCGCCGGCCAAGCCTCAGACCACCGCTAACCAAATCGGCAAATCATCGCTAGTAAGGCTGCTCCCAGTTGGGCGCATCGTCATCCCAGTCGTCTTCATTGTGTTGATACCCAAAGATGTTGGCGCCGGCTCTGGCTATGGGCATTACCCGACCATCGTCACTTCGAACGTATCCATAAACATAGTAGCCCGTTTGGGCTATATACTCATATGGATCCGAGATGGTAGCGTAGTCGCCAGGTTGATGCCAATTGGCTGCATTCTCATCCCAATCATCTTCACTTTGAAGATAGCCAAAAAATATGTAGTTGGTTGCAGAAAAAGGTCTATCCGAGACCGGGACGATGGCATAGTCGCCAGGCTGATGCCAATTCGCTGCGTCCTCGTCCCACTCATCGGCAAGTACCGGATCAAGGTAGACATCCGGAACCGGCCCGATCACAACCGGCCTAGCTGCCAAACCTCCAACCAAGATGGCACCTACTGCCAACAATGCCGCCAGGAATGTCATTCTCACGTTCATAGCGTTACTCCTTCCACACATCCTCACATGAGGAACATAGCCTCCAGGCATGACCCGAACCCGGCCGCCGTACTTCTGCCAGCCCAGCCATTGCCCATCTCCTGCGCCTCAATTATAGCGCACAGCCGCAAGCAGACGCCGACGAAAACCCCGCACAGGCCAACGTCCCCGAACCGCATCCCGCAGGCACCGGCCGGCGAAAACATCGCACAGGCAAACGCCCCGTCAGCGACAGGGCTTTATGCCGCAGTTGCTTTGGTTTGGCTAACTTATGCAATCGCGGGGTGAGCGGATTCTTGCGGCAGTTGATGACGAGCGGACGAGCCGAGCATAAGCAGCGTCCAGCCGGCCAGCAAAATGTTAACCCCAACCATCAGCCCGATGGCCCAGTTGCCCGAGACCGGCCATTGCAGGTAAATCGCAAAGCCAAGTAGCATCGTTAAAATCCCGGAAAACAGCGTCCATCCCCAGCTATGTATCGGCCGGAGTTGAAACGCCAGCGCGATCATTGCTATTCCGTCGGCGAGGAAGAAAATCGCCAGCAGCAGCGTCAGAAAGCCAAGCCCAAACAGCGGATGGCCTAACACCAGCAGCCCGCACACAAACGCCAGTGCGCCGCCCAGCAGGCCCCATAAACCAGTACCCCAGGATGGTGCCTTAAACGCGTAAACGATTTTCGATACGCCCTCGGCCAGCAGGACCGTACCGACAAGAATCGCCACCGCAACGCCCGTTACCAGCGGCGAGGCGATTGCAAGTATCCCCAACAGCATCAAAAGCGCGCCGAACGCCATCGCCCAGCCCGCGTGAGCCCGCAAAACTTCCGTCTGCAGGCCGGATAAATCTCTAGCAGTCATGGCCCCTACCCCCAAACAAAAAAAGCAACTTACGCCGGCCCTCTTTGAACACACTTAAAGAGTGTCAGCGCAAAATTCTAGGGGGCGGCTGAGCCGTTTTCGCAGGCAGATTCTTCGGCAGATTCGCCGGGAGATTCTTCGGCAAACTTTTCGGTAGTTCTGTATGGCTACCTCGTGAACTTGCGCGCCATCGCCACCACAAACAGCGCCATTAAAAAGGCGCCAATAAGGGCTTCAGATGCAGCGAATACTCTCATCCCGCCGATCGGCCTCATATCCCCATAACCAAGTGTGGTAAACGTTACAATGCTGAAGTAAAGGCTATCCCAGAAGTTGTGTGTTACGCCACTTTCGACGGCCTTGGCGACAGGCTCGACTTCACCCCCAAACCAGTGAGTCCAAGACCATCTATAGGTTATCGCTTCTGCGGACTTACCTACCGTCTGAATACCCCATATGCAGTACGCCGAAGCCCAACCGAAGATAACCAAAAAGGCGGTAATGAGAATCCCCCGTATACGCTCGCCGTAGCCGAAGAGTAACCTGCCGAAAAGGAATTCACCCACTGCCCAAAATGCATCCCATGCGCCTTGGATTGGCTTGCGGGGTCTTGAAAAAGGCCAAAGCAGTTGTGCGCCCGATATCAGCTTGTTCCAGCACTGAATAGATCCCTCGGCGTAGTGGTATTTTCCAGCGAGGGTGTAGTCCCCACGATTAGTTGCGGATTGCTTGGCTACGCGATATGCACCGAAGCCTTGGCCCAGCCGTTTAAATGGTCGGCGGGGAAATACCCACAACTTACTTGGAAGATCGATACTAAATACCCCATGAGCTACGGCCGTTTTCATTGTGGCATTCTGGTGGAATCGACACTCTTCAAAATCAGCGTCTCCAACAAACTTGACCCTGTCGAACTTCGCACCCCCGCTGAACACCGCTCCCTGGAAGTTCGTAAACCCGCCGAATTTCGCACCCTGGAAGCTCGCATCCTTACCGAACTCCGTGTGAAAGAAGTTCGCATCCCCGCCGAACTCAGCGCTATTGAAGTCCACCTTCCCGCTGAACTCCGCTTTAAAGAAGAGCGACTCCCTGTCGAACCTCGCGTAACGGAAGCTCGATCCTTACCGAACTCCGCGTGAAAGAACTTCGCCTCCCCGCCGAACTCCGCGTCTAAGAAGTGCGCATCCCCGCCGAACTCCGCACCTTCGAATTCCGCCTCCCCGCCGAACTTCGCGCTGAAGAAGTCCGCCACCCCGCCGAACTCCGCATCCCAGAAGCTCGCTTCACCGGCGAACTTCGCCTCCAGGAAGTTCGCATTCCCGTCGAACTTCACTGACTCGAAGATTGCATCCTCACCAAACTTCGCTTTAGAGAAGTTCACATCCCCACCGAACTTCGCATCTCTAAAGTTCGCAACACGTGGGAATTTTATGTCGCGGAAGCCATTATTATCAGGATCTTCGGGGAAGATCTTCCCGCTGAAATCACACTCTCCCCGTTCGACTCTATCCCATGCTTCTTTCCAGAAGGCTCGGGCTTCGTCTTCGGTGTAGACCTTTTTGTCGCTCATAGTTCCCCTGTTGGGTGTTAGTTAAGAATCTTCAGCAGCGTCGGGATTATACCCTCGGCCATGCGCATAAAGCCAAGCGTCGTCGGGTGGGATGGATCCACCGTCGCTTCGCGGTCGGTGCCCAGCAGGTCACCTTCGATGTAGTAAAGGTTCTTATCGCCGGCGGCTTTTCGGCGGTCGAAGCTCGCCTTTAAGTGGACGTTCTTGGCCTGCAGCTTTTTCAGGCGATTGGGGAACAGCAGCCCGTCGCCGTAGGTTAACTGCTCGATCAGCACAATCGGCGTTACCGGCCTGGCCGCCCGCAGCGTATCGAGGAACGGATCAAACCGATCGGCTACGTTGTCGGCAGTGTTGTTCGGCAGTGCATCTATCACATAAACCTGCGGGTCAAGCTCGCCGAGCAGCTCGGCCACTTCGACTTCCAATTTGGCATTGCCCGAAAAACCCAGGTTGATAACCGACTTGTTCAGCCACCGGCCGAGGATGGCCGGGTACGCCATGCCAGGCCTCGATGCAGACGCACCGTGAACGATGCTCGTACCGTAAATAACCACCGGCGTCTGGTTGCCGATAGCTCGCGGGGCAGCTTTGGTAAGCTTGCAGCCGGTCGGTACGCCGATCTCGACCGACGTCACGCCGTTATACAACGGCAGGTAGAGCATGTATTCCCGCTCGCCGGGTGCGAGATCGCCTGCGAGCATAACTTCGTTGGTGGGGAACTCCTTCGGCTTGGTTGAGCCGGCCCAGTACCACGTGCCGTCGACGAGGGCGTAGAGGTCCAGCCCACTCATGCCGGCCGCGGGCATGTGAGGCATTTGCAGATCTTCAATACGCAGCGACCAGCGCGCGGAGATGTCCGTCGCGTCGGTTACGAACCGCACGGCCAGCCCGGCTGTGCGTAGCGAGAGATTCCATACCGCCTCGCGAAGTTTCCCCTCAGCCCGGCCGGGGAAGCGATCATACGGCGTGAGGGTATCGTCCCAGCCCGTTCCTTCGAGATCCAGCTCGAGGATATCGGTCCATGTGAGATTATCGCCGGCGGCGACTGCTGCTAATTCACGGTCCATATTGGATATGCTTTGGTTTTGGTTATCTGACATATTTAACTCCACTTCACTTAATGACAGGACCTGTCAATCGAAAGTTTT
>SDBS01002147.1_pt1 | contig 19834 bp, 16 predicted proteins | sample 2277091 | NCBI WGS metagenome assembly SDBS01 (sample SAMN10404972, study PRJNA504765) | marine sediment metagenome | isolation source: marine sediment core GS10_PC15, 163 cmbsf | place: Arctic Ocean: Southern Knipovich Ridge | collected 2010 | reverse complement strand
CCGGCAGGACCCGGAAACCGGGCTGCCCCTCAGGGTGATGGACTTCCTGAAGTCACTGGACGAGATCGTGGATACTGCGATCGCTGAAAAGGTGGACTGCGTGATATTTGCCGGCGATGCCTATAAAAACAGGGACCCGGCTCCGACCTTCCAGAGAGAGTGGGGGAAGAGGATCATGCGCCTTTCACGGGCCCAGATCCCCACTATCCTGCTGGTTGGGAACCATGATGTTTCCCCTTCAGTGGCCCGGGCTCACGCCATGGAGGAATTCAGCACTCTTAGTGTTCCTCATGTCCTAGTAGTGGACAAACCCTCGTTCCTGAGCCCTGAGGACTTGAAGAAACTCTGCCCGCCGGGAAAACAGCTTGATATGCAGCTCTTGGCCGTGCCCTGGGTGTCCCGCTCAGGCCTGATGTCTTATCTGGATCTTCAAATCAGGGATCTTGGCCAGCTCTATGAAGAAATGGAAAAACGCTTATCTAATGTTCTCGAAAAATGGCTAAACCAGGCTGATCCCAATCTTCCCACTATCCTGACTGCCCATGCTTCCGTAGAAGGGGCAGTTTATGGGGGAGAACGATCGGTGTTGCTGGGAAAAGACTTTGTACTGCCGAAATCCATGGTTGCTGATCCCCGCCTGGACTATGTTGCCCTGGGCCATATCCATAAAGCTCAAAACCTGAACGAGGGCAATCACCCCCCGGTGATCTATTCCGGATCCATAGAACGAGTAGATTTTGGGGAAGTGAAGGATGATAAGTTCTTTGTAGTGGCGGACGTGGAAAAAGGGCAGACGGAAATGGACTGGCGTAAACTGAAGGATATCAGACCATTTCATGACCGCTATTTGAAGTTGGTATCCCAGAAGGATATCACTGCTCAGGTTATAATCGCTTTGCCGGCACCAGATGTCATGGAAGATGCAGTGGTCCGCCTGGTGTTGGAGTATCCACGGGCCTGGGCTCCCTTGATAGATGATAGAGCTATCCAGGATTATGCTTCAGATGCCTTTGAATTCCATTTTGTGAAACGGCCGCAGATGGACGAGCGGATCCGGCTTCCCCAGGACCAGTCAGTAGGAGACCTGTTGCCAGCTGAGCTGCTAGAAAAATTCTGGCAGGCCAGCCACGTGCCGGAAGAGGATGTCGAAGCGCTGCAGGAGTTGGCAGCTGAGATCCTGGCCGAAGAAGGGGAAGAAGTAGAAGCTGCAGCAGAAGAAGAGGTGGTGCCGGCCCAGTAGAGACAGGTTAAGAGATAGATTAGGAGCCCCTTTTGTGTAAGGGGCTCCTAAGGGCGCGGTGCAATTTGGGTGCAAATAAACTAGGAAGGGGGTAAAACAGGTCAAAATCTCGGTTCTTTTTTGTTTTAAGCCCAGATCTCACCCTCAGCGATGTGATCATGATCCCAGAATTGGGCTCACCACTGACAAACAGTCATATGCATATTGTGAGCCACGAGACGAGTTAAGAGCCTGTTTAATAGACTATTCCGGGGACAGATGAATATTTCCCCCACTCGTATCTCTATTCTTCTAACCAGAAATTATTCATCAGATTTATCTGTATGCTCTTTTGCTTTTCGTTGAGCTAATTTTGCAGGTACAAACATTAAAACAGCTGCCACTATTCCCAAAAATAGGGAAGCTCCTGCTTTTATCTGTGTATAATATACGTCCATTACAAACCAATAGGTATCCCACGTGAACATTAGAATCGCTAGCACAACAGCCACCGCTAGGATTACGGGAAGCGTTATATCTGGTTTGAGGATTTTGCCTAATATGTAACCAATCAAAACTAGCATGATTGCTACCGCTATGACCCCGAAATCAGAAAAAAGAAAATTCATTTTGGTACCTCCTGGCAGATTTTCCTGCATGATTTAATGAATATCAACTCATTCATTTCCTTCAACAAAACGTCGATAAATCCATTATAGATGATAATAGCGTACGCCTGATATAAGACCCGGATCTTGATGGGGTCTGCTGATAAAAAGATCAATATGTCCAATGAACCCAGGTTGGAAGGTCAAATCAGATGCTAGGGCAAGACCGCGATCCACCAATTGAGAAGTTCTTTTAACGAGTGATTGATCATTCCCTCTAATTATTGATGCAATGTTGGATTTCTTATCTTTATCAGATATTTCCATTTTCTTTTCTCAGCCGCTCAAGTTTAGCCTTTGCTTCCTCTATCTGTCGATCAAGATCTTGAGCCATCTGCTCAAGTAAATCCCTTCCAGCATCTTTCGCATCATTAAATCGCTGCATCAGCTGTTGAGTATTTGATTCCAACAATTGACTTTTCTCATTTTCTATCGCTGCCAGGCGGCTTTTTACCCTGCTGATCATCCGTATTGTACGCACCAGTTTGGCTCCGATATTCTCGCCCTTGATCTGTTCCGGGCTGCTTTGCCAGTTCTCCAAGATTTCCTGGAGTTTTTCCAGATTTCCTTCGCTGTAAGCCTTATTGACCTCAGCCATGATGCCATTGCGCCGTTTCCTTTCATCTTCATCATCTGACAGGTCGGGATGCACTAATTTGGCTAAATTACGATAGAGGTCTTTTAGGTTCTGGGTTGGTTTGAATTTCTCAGTATTTATCTCATCATCACCTAAGTCTGCAGCTGAAAAGGACTCATCTGCCTGGGCTTTGGCCGTTTGGGCTTTCTCCTGAGCTTGTTTGTTTTCTGGCTTGAGGTTGGCTAGGAACTCAGCGATCTGATAATTGATCCTGTCTAGCTCTGCGAATTTGGCTCCCACAATCCTAAGATACCTGATATTAAAAGCAGAAAGCTCACCCGCCAGGGTGGCCAGGTCTAGCTCTTTTTGAGAAAGTATACTTTCTAGCTGACTAAGTTCGCGTTCTTTTTCTTGGAGTTCTTTTTCTTCAGGGGTTAGTGTTTTCTCAAGTTGGTTCATTATATCTGCCTCGGTTTTATAAAATGTTGCTTTGTAGCGTTTTTAAACTATTGAGCTTCTTTTTTTAACACAGTAGTAATACCAATGTTGCCTAATCGCTAACTTTTCCAAACTTATCGTTTTTTGATTGTGAATATTTATAATATTCTTTAAATAATTAATATGACCAAATGAATATAGATGCTCCAGAGGCACCAGCCACAACCGCTATCTTTTTTGTGTAAGAAGATATTGCTGTTGAATGAATTCTCCAGGTTTCATATTTAAGTGCTTTCAATACGGAGACCTGTGGTAGAGTTTTATAGTCTATAAGTAGCAAGTCGCCGCGATTACTACCAACAATTCCAAGTGATCCATCCTCGGACAAGCTTATGTTCTCGAACGACAAGTCATACCAGTCATATGTCTGTTCATTATCTAGTACTAGATTCGTTAATCGAATTATTTCTCCATATTCACCTTGGGCATAACTGAAGTAGTGACCTCTGCTTGATGGAGAAGGCAGTTCACCTTTTATTGAAGGTTGAATATAGACACGATTAATAATTGATGTACTTGATATATCAACTAGATCAAAGAATAATTCTTCTGGATACTCTGCCCAATGGTCTTTTCCTCCAATTATTGCTCGTTTTCCATTACTTGATATGTCAAATAGACGTGGACGGTCCTTCAGCTTGCCTACTTTGGTTTTTGTTCCACTTCGCATATCATATATCATACAATTAGCATGATTATCAGTATAGAATAATATATTTCCATCAACCGAAATCGAAATATCTGATCCTTTGGTGGGAAAATCTCCATTCTCGGATAATTCGTTATGTAATACCGTATTTCCATCAGTCAAAAACGATAATAGTGGTCTTCCGGCGGGAATATCTAGTTTCTTAGATGAATAGTCTTTTGTGTTTAATATAATTAAACCGGGACGTCCCACTAGTGTAATTTTATCTTCCTCCTTATGGATCTTGATACAATTAATTTTATGATCATACTTTCGATAAGACGGAATCTTCATTGAAAGATCCCTTTCTTCCCCTTTATATTCTTCTTGATGAATACATTCGTTAGTCATAATATCCCAAACAACAACTCGGCCATAATCTCCAGCTGCAGCTAGTAAATTCTTGCGCTTAGAAATATCTATACAAGTTGGAGATCCATTTAATCCAGAATAGCTACCCACTAAATCACCCGTTTCCATATCCCAAACATTAATTTGATTACTTGCCACTGATGCTGCTAGAAAACTTCCACAAGGAGAAAATTGGATTACAGAATCATTAGGATTCTTAATTCCAGGAAATTCATAAAGCATTCTAATGTTTTCAAAGGGATTTGGAAGCGGAGATAATTGGTTTGATAATATCAATCCTCGCTCAATCATTGAAGATTGTGGATGAGTTATCTCGCCTTTCTGTTGTTTGATAAGCGTGTTATTTGTCTCAGTGTGGTCGGTATTTGATGAATTGCTATTCATTTTTATTTTGATTCGTTTGGATTTCTAATAATAGAATTTAGTATTTCATTATCCCCCTGTTCAAGTTCTTTTTTCCATTCCGCAGATAGTGTTTTCCCCCACGGCAATTCTAAGTTTGTACAATCTGAAGCTGATAATAACTGTTCTTTGTTATCAAAATATACATGTATAAGTATTGCATTCGAAAAGTCTACTGAATTCATTTTGGATTTTCGAAAGTCGGCAGAACTGAGTTTAGAGTTGCTGAAACTAGTGTTAGTTATTCTTGTTTCTCTGAAATTCACTGAGCTTAGTTCAATTTCTGATAAGTTAGAGTTCTCAATAATTGAGAGGCGGAAGTCGGCATTGCTGATTTTTGAACCTCGCATATCTGTGTTGCTGATAAATGTCTCCCGAAGAATAGATCTTGATAGATCCGAGTTACGTAAATTTGCAGAGGAAAAAACGGACTTTCTGAAATCACTATCAGCCAAGTTTGCATTGTACAATATTGCATCTTTGAAAGCACAGTTTTGAAACGAACCCATCATAATTCCGGCACGAGTTAAGTTTGATGAAGATAAAGATGCATTGGTAAATATGCTACAGTGCAATAATACTCTTTGTAGATTTGCGCCATCTAATATTGTGTTTTTGAAAAAAGCTCCTCCATAACCACCACTAGTTTTTGCATCAGAAAGATTTGCGTCGGTGAGGTTAGAATCATCAAAACTAGTTCCTTCAATCATCGAATTATTGAAGTTTGCACCTTGTAGATTACAGCGCGAGAAAGAAGAAAGATAGAAATTAGATCCAGAGAAATTGGCGTTCTGCAGATCTAAACCTGAAAAATCTAGATGTTCAAAATGCTTATTGATGAAAGATCCGTCAGTTAAGCATTCTGTCTTAAACAACATGATCAGGTTGTCACGAATTTCATCGACACCCCCATCACTTAACGAATGAAGATCAATGGGTTTGTCTATAAGGTCAAGAATTCTTTGTTTTTGTTTATTATTCATTCTTCACGATGCCAAGTTCGCGATTTGTCATATAACATTTAGTTTACACTCCCTTATGAAAAAAATGTATACAGATATATTAAGACAGGCACACAATCAACATTATCATCGAGTCGCCAATCCAGCTGACAGATTTATATTCTGGTACAGTTATGGTGCAATTCGGATGGAAAGGGTGGATTTTGTGCTTTTAATGGATACTGTCTGGTTCATTCCGTCGAGAGGATGTACGGAAATATCCCCCATAGACACGATTTTCAACTACCCCGTCCGATTCGAAAGCAGACGCGAGTTCATAAAGATTAGAGGCTGTGCCAGAAATAATAATTCACCAAGCAGAATAATCAATCATGATCAATGAGTAACCTTTAAATTGTAAAAGGTGAAATTGATTTATTGATATTGACATTTCTTGGCGCCTGATCTGTGGTGCATTTTTGGTGCGATTGTAACTGAGCTGAACATAACTGCTGGTTTACAGGCTAGCAAGCATGGGATTTAATCCAATCATACCTACTTTTTGAATGTTACACTAATAATGAAAATGTAATTATAGAGGTTCACTAAGAACAAAAAGCGAAGTAATGAGATTATCTATGAATATATCCCGATCGGTGTATAAAATCCAAGTGCTGACATTGATTTCTGCAATATTATTGGCGTCTTGTGTAGAAAGCTCGCAGAGTAATACAGAATCAGATATCAGCTCTTATAAAGAGATCTCTGGTGACGGTACTGATCAGAAAGTTCATAGTGATGAAGCTGACGAAGGGTTCGATAAATGGCAAACATTGCTAGAGTCTGGTTTCTTCTTATCTGAAGCATGTGAGGTGTACCGCGATTCAGATAAGAAGTATGAGGAAAAATTAATAAGTGATGTCGATGTATGGGGATTAATTACCACTTCTAAACTCTTCTTTGGACAAGTAGATAATCATATCAGCAGTTGGGACGCTCAAGAAGATCTGATTATTTTCAAAGAAGAATTACTTGATGTCATTGCCAAATTTGTTACTATCATTGATGACAATTCATCTGAAAATAGTCTGTATTCTTTCGTTGAGATATGTGATGCGTCCGATAAGATTACGGAGGAAATTTTAAACGCAGCAAAAGAGGACATGATTACAGATGATGATATTAAAATAATCACAGAAGGAATGAAAGACATATATGTTTTCCAGCCTAACTACATATATGTAAAACCCAACCCTTCTGATCCCTCTGCGATCGGTTTTTATCGAAGCAATCCATTACCTAACGATGGAGTAGTTTCTGTGGTGGAGCGGGATATTGAGATTATGAACGTGTTGCGTGGAGAAGACGCTTGGTTAGCCATGCAACCCACAAACGAATTTAATACTCCTGCACCTGACGGTTATGAATATATATTGATCAAAACAAGAGTGGTATGTAGAAATAATGATGAAGAGATATGTAATATTCATCCAATCAATTTTAATATCACTGGCAATAATAATATTAGTTACTCAGCTACATATGCTGATAATCCACGTCCGAAACTAATAGGCGAAATCACTACAGGAGATGAAATCGTTGGTTGGTTGTCTTATCTAATAAAACAAGATGAAACTAACTTGTTATTGGCTATCAACACTCCTTCTATACCACATGATGAGAATAGAACAAGATATATAGAGATTTCTGAGGGAGCAAAAGTATTTGTTCCAGATGAACTTTCCTCGATCGAGCCAAATGAACTAGGAACCAGCCGTTATTCTCCCGCTCCATTTGGTGAGATTGTAATTACCGGGGATTGGGAAGTTCAATTACTTGATGTTATGGATCCAGAAGATACTTGGATAAACCTTCAAGAGAGTAACAAGTCTCCAGTACCAACACCGAGTGGAATGGAGTACATCGCAGTGAAAGCATATGTTCGATATATTGGTTTAGATAACGAAAGCGAATTAATCCACTCTAGTATGTTCAAATCCATTGGAGATAATGGTGTTGTTTATAAGTCCCCAAGAATTATGCCCCAAATTCCATATTTATCAGCCATTTTATATCCTGGTGGTGAAATTCAAGGCTGGTTTGTAGTGCAAAAAGCTACGGACGAAGATAATCTAATTGTTGTATTTGATCCATGGTCTTATTCTTCAGGAGAAAGATACCTTTCATTGGACAAATAAATGTTGTCAGCAATAAAGCCATTTTGTAGCAAACAAAGAATTTCACAAAAGAATTAAATATAAAGTCAAGTTATACAGTGGTTTCCCTTATTAATTATTTTTAAATATTTTTATTTCGACCGACATATACTTCCTTTCCTGTCTCTCTATCTTGATATACATCAATACCATCGTCATTACGAGGAGGATAAATGAAAAAATGTCCCTATTGCGCAGAGGAAATTCAGGATGAAGCGATTTTGTGTAGATATTGCGGGAGTAGCTTATCGGATAAGAAGGATTACTCATCTACCTTGATGAATTGTCCACAATGTGGTGAATCAATAGTTCGTGATGCAATTAGATGTGCACATTGCGGAACGGATGTTTCTGCTTCCTCGGAATTATTAGCGCCTAAATTAATACCTGGAGGTAGAACGCTAGAAGCATTCGAGGATCTCTACAAAAAAGAACTAAAATTCATAAAAGAAAGCGTAAAGGCATCCAGGAAAGCCGAGAGGAAACTAAATAGAAAATGGGTTGAAACGGAAAGCTGGACAGAAACAATGGAAGGTCTATATTTGGGTGAATTTTACAAGCGAGCCATAGCACAACTTTCCCCAGAAGGTATTGGCATTCTTCCTGAGTACATAAAATGGAAAGAGGAAAATAATAAAGAGTAAGTACCCTAAAAATAATTATCCACCGTTCCATGGATCTACTGCGCGTTCAAGACTTCTGAGTTATCCAGTGTATGTGTATATAAAAGAAGTACACACTGGCTACTCCTAAGCATCAACCTCGCTAGGCTACCCAATTCTGACCATTAAGACGCAATGTATAATACGCTTTGTGTATTCTTATTTAATGGGAAACCATGACAGAAAATGGATAATCAAAGGAACGGAGCAAAAACGCCTAGTAAAAATTCACTTTAATAAGGGTGGCGAATCGATGAATAAAAAAATTTCGTGGTGGAATCAGGAAGTTACTAATACCAAGGGAACACTATGGGTCTTTGCTATTATTATTGTTTTATTTACTCATTATGTTGTTGGAATTTGGGAAAAAGAAACTTGGGAGGAAGAGTGTGAAGCGAGGATTGCTGAAACAATAGAGTATTATCGTGCTGATTTTTTTGAGGAAAGGGATAAGTATGATGCAAATATCCAATGGTGTGAAGAAAACCTTTATCGTTGTGCCAGTGGCAATGATGAAAACGGAGCACCCCTTGATTACTATACAGACAGATATGAGGGTTGGGTTAAATAAGGAGGAAGTACATAAAGTGGACAAACATAACATAAGTCTTTTTTGTTTTAAGGGTAATTAAATATCATCCTCCTGTGGAACATCCAAACAAGTACCTAATCAGAAAATGGGTTTGTATAACTAGATGTTTCAACGGTGATCGAAAAATCAGGTGACGATACTCGCGCTCTATATAGCTCGAACTCCTCCTTATCCAGGATGCGGTCTTGCATTGGTGTGTGGGAGAAAATTTCTTTTCCCGTTTCACGATATATTCCGAAGGCCATCACTCTAGGTATTGTCTTTCGTAAAGCTCTTAGGATTGCATTTGAAGTGCTTTCAGTTAGGTTTATTGCGTGATAACTAGCAGGCGCACCAAGCGGTGAATGAAACATCGGAGGATAGAAAGCGGGTTTCCCGGATTGGTCAATTCCGAAGGTTAATTTCTCAGGCAACTCATTATCGTCCAGAAGAAGTCGGAACGAACCTGATAAATCGCTCCAATCAATCTCAAATGAATAAAGGGTGACTTTTTTTGGCGTTGGATATTCTTTAACATTCTCCTTAAGCCATTGCCGAACCTGTTCAACGTGCTTTTGGGTGCGTTCGTCCATTGTGGTCTACTCCTATGAGGCATAACTTGTAAATATTAGGAGCACATTCCTGATGTAAACAATATACCGGAATGCATTTCGTATATATGACTATATCAATTATAAATGCAGGAGTTGAAATTACGGGATTTTTGACCGTTCTGGTGCAACCCTGGTGCAATTAATGCGAAATTTCGATAAGGATTAATTACATGGATAATTAGGATCATCAAATTCACATGCAGGTGTCATAGTTGGTGGTTTTTGTATATTAGGTGGTTTTTGAGATGCAGTTGATGTGGTAATTGGCTGAAAACTTATTGTGGATTTGATGGTAGGAACAGGGGTGTCAGTATTTTGTGAAGAATTTTCAGGAACCCATATTTTGAGATTATCAAATTCAATTAAAACATCATCAGTTCCCGATGTTTGGACGTATATCCCTGCGCGACCTGTATTTAATTCATTATCATTAATTATTTCTAATGTCTTTTCGTTCACGATTAATGCGAACTCAGACCCAATAGCTACAACAGTAATATGATTCACGTCATTTGGATTTAGTACTGAATCCATCTTCCAATCGATTATTGTTCGGTATGTTGGCCCTTTTGTAATAAAGAAACCATATAAATACTCAGTAATAACAAATCCGTAGTAATTTCTATCGCCTGTTTGCCGGAAAAAAACACCATAAGCAGGAAATGAGTTATATCCATCTATTAGTTCAACATCAAAAGAAAGTACAAAATCTGAATATGTGGTATTTCCAGCTGCCCGAAGATCATTTGTTGATTTATCGGTCTTTCCTTTTAATAAAAAATATAGTTTTCCATCTTCAATACCGGGTTGAATACTACTTGAATAAGATTCTCTCAAACCCAAATCCCAATCATTTTCATTTGAATCGAATTGATCCTTGAAAATAAGTTGCCATTGGATTGAGGATAGCTTACTTGTAAGCGAAGTCGGATTCGCATTGAGCTCTGGTGTGCGTGTAGAGAATTCAGATTTTGTTGGAGTATGTGAAATAGAGTTACTTGAAGTATTGCTGGATCTTTTTTGGTTAGAAGAAAGGCTAGAACTGCTATAAACAATAATTATTACACCAATTAACAATGCAAATACACCAATCAAAATTGACCATTTATTTACTTGCTTAATAGCACGTTTGGAAGGTGTTGAGGGTTTGCTTGTGTGAGAGGGTTTACTAGAAGTTTCTTGTGGGTTTTCATTCGGTTTTTGGGACGTTTCTTGTGTTGAATATTTGGGTTGTTTAGGGGTTGATCTCTCTTCTTGGGTATTTTTGCATATCCCCCCAAAAAGGTATATTCCAGATTAGGACAACCCTGCTTTTGCAGCAATAGTTGACTAGAATGGCAAAGGGGAGACGTTCCTGTAACACGGATTTCTAATTTCTTTCACGCACCAAACTTGTCAAACCTCTTTTTGACCTAACGAATGAGTTCTCGTTTTTATTCTACCCCGATTTCCATTTCAAATTGAGCAATCGCCCCCAGTATATAAAATAGTAGACGCCCAGGGGCATTTCTGGTATCAATATTCTGGTCAATCCTCTATAGATCATTGAGTAATTTGAGAGCGTCTAATTGTTCTGTTAGCCTTTGACTAGCAGAACTGAAACGCGTATACAAAACAAGAACCATACTCACCGCAGTTGTGGTTTCTTATGTATAAGCCAATTAAAAAACAGACCATGGGACATATTATTGAATATGCCAGAAAGACTACATTATTAAACAGGTTTGAGGAGCGGGTGCGTATGGCTTACGAAAAATCCAACAAAGCAGTAACAAAGCGGTTAAAAATTTTGGAGACAGATGAAATAGAAGCGGTTTATGGTTTGCCTGTTTTCGATGACGAGGACCGTACATTCTATTTTTCGCTTTCACCACCAGAAAATGCGCTATTTTCCCAATTGCATGGCTACAAATCTTACCTCTATTACATCCTGCAGCTCGGCTACTTCAAAGCCCGTCAACAATTCTTTGTTTTGAATCTGCAGCAGGTGTCAACTGATGCCTACTACGTAAAACGCACCTATTTTCCTGACTTTGTTCTTCACGATTTAGACATAAGCAAAGTCACTCGCCTCAAACAGCAGCGTCTTATTCTGGAGTTATTGCATTATCGTTCATGTGGCGAAGAGGAATGGCAGCTGCTGCGGAGAAAAGCACAACAGGTGGCGCGCATCAGCAGTCGTCCTATCTACATATTCCGTGAATTAATGGCCTATTTGACAGGGCAACGTCTTGTTGCACCTGGTTACACTGTTATGCAAGAGATGATCGGAGATGTTTTACAGCGCGAAAAGGAACGCTTGATCGCAATAGCTTCATCTCAACTGACCGCTGACGATGTTGCTGCTCTAAACCACTTGTTAGCCAACCCCCATGGGTTATATGAGATTACTCAGCTAAGGCGTGAACCCAGGGATTTTAGCAACAAAGAAATGGCCAAAGAGATCCAGCGCGGCGAACAGATTAAACCCTTATACGCTGTGGCCCAAAACATCTTACCTCAGCTGGATATTTCCAATGAAAGCATCAAGTATTACGCTTCAATGATCAACTATTATTCCGTCTTCCAAATGAACCAACTTGAGAAGAACCAAGCGCACATTTACCTACTATGCTTTGTCTATCAGCGCTATCAAAGACTTCACGACAACCTGATTAATTGTTTCATTTACCGTGTCAGGCAGCTTCTTGATGAAGCAAAAAGTGTCGCCCAGGAGCGCGTGTATGAATGTCGCCTGGAGCATAATCTCCAACTGCACAAAGCCGGGCAAGTTCTCAAATTATTTACAGATGACACGATTGCTGCCACGACACCATTTGAAAATGTTCGTGCCAGGGCCTTTGCCATTCTCCAACGGCAAAATTTAGAGCAAGTGGCTGACCACATTCTACAGACCGCCCAGTGGGACGAAATGCTTTTTCAATGGGAGCATATTGACCAGATCTCCAATCGTTTCAAGCTGCGCTTGCGTCCGCTTCTACGGATTCTAGATTTCGAGGCCACAGCCGCCAATAAACCCTTGATAATAGCCCTTCAGTTTCTGAAAACGGCCCTTCAAAAAGAGAAGCCGCTGATACAGTACAAAGCAGGCAAGCTCCCCTGCCGATTTATATCTGAAAAAAGCAGTCGTTATCTATATACCAAAAACCTCAACGGCGAAAAACAGCTCCTGGTGGATCGATATGAATTTCTCGTTTATCGCAGGCTCCGAAACGATCTGCAATCGGGGGATATTTTTTGTCAGAATAGCGTTCGTTTTCGCAGCTTTGAAGATGATTTACTAAGTGACGACCAATGGCAGGAAAAGGACGCGCTCATTACCAAAGCCGGATTGTCGATTCTTACTCAAACGGCAGAGGAACACCTGTCCGATCTCAGTAGCTTGCTAGAGGCGCGGCTTACGCACGTTAATCAGCGGATTGTCTCTGGAGAGAATGAACACATTGAAATCAAACAAAGGGGACGTTGGCGCCTGCCTTATTCACGTGTCAACGAAGGTATGAATGACCCGTTTTTCGAGTCCTTAGCACAGGTAGATATTCAAGCGGTGTTCCATTTTGTCAATCGTCATTGCCAGTTTATGGTTGAGTTTACTCATGTGTTGCATCGTTATGCTGGACGGAAAGCAGATCATCGTACATTAGTTGCCTGCGTTCTTGCCTGGGGTACTAATATGGGTTTGGGGCGCATGGCGCAGATTTCAGATATTGGATACCCTTCTCTGGCCACTACATCCGACAGTTTTATTCGTCTGGAAACCTTACAGAAAGCGAATGCTTCTGTCGCCAATGCAATTGCCCAATTACCCATATTCCAGCAATATCATCTGGAGGACGTCATTCACTCCAGCAGTGATGGGCAGAAATTTGAAACTCTGCTACATACCATCAATGCTCGATATTCCCCCAAATACTTTGGGGTGATGAAAGGGATTGTGGCTTACACGCTGATCGCTAGTCATATCCCGATTAACGCCAGGATTATTGGCGCCAATGAGCACGAGAGCCACTATGTTTTTGACTTGCTTTACAATAATCTGGCTGACATTCAGCCAACTGTACATTCAACAGATACGCATGGTGCCAACGAAGTAAACTTCGGTATTTTGAACTTCTTTGGCTATCAGTTTGCGCCGCGCTATCGAGATATTTATGACAAGGTGAACAAGGCACTTTATGGATTTATGCATCCCAGCCAGTATGATCCGGATTGGTTGCTCCGACCCATTCGCAAGATCAACGAAAAGCTGATTATCGACGAATGGGAAAACATCCAACGGATTGTTGTCTCCCTCGCCTTGAAGACAACTACGCAATCCATCATGATTAGCAAACTCAGTTCTTATGCTCGCAAAAACAGAACCAAGCGAGCCTTGTGGGAGTATGATAATATTATTCGCAGCCTTTACTTGCTCGACTACATTGACTCGGTATCTCTTCGCCGCAACGTGCAGCAAGCATTGAACCAAGGTGAAAGTTATCATAAGCTTCACAAAGCTGTTTCTTACGCCAATTTTGGAAAATTACGGTTCAAAACAGAAGGCGAACAGCAGATTTGGAACGACTGTGGTCGTCTCATTGCCAACTGTATTATCTTTTATAATGCCTTGATCTTATCGAATGTGCTGCGTTGTCAAGCCGAAAAAGGGGACTCCTCGGCAACCGGATCGCTTGCATCGGTTTCCCCGGTGGCTTGGCAGCACATCAATTTCTATGGCCGTTATGAGTTTACCAAATCGTTCCAACCGATTGACATTGATGCGATTGTACAGGAATTGGTATCCCGATCAGGATCGACGCCCTCAAATGGATAGGGCTGGAATATAACTTTTTGGGGGGATATGCAAAAATACCCTATATGTTTTCTGGTAAGTATACCCAGTAAGAAGTTCATCTCCACCCTCCCCAGAAAATACAAAAGGTACACGATCAGCTGCTAATTCTGAAACCAGATAATTCGATACAGCGCTGTTAACCAGGGGAGCATCAAAAGACTCAAGATGATAAATTGTTTTTTCCAAAACATCGAGCATTTCAGCGAGGTTATAAATTCGCTCATGATGCTCCGAGTCGATGTGTTGGGCGACTTTTCTGGCATATTCTAGATCTGGGGCGCCTTCCACACCAGCTGAAAAAGTATAGAGACGATCAACAAAAGGGCGTGCCAGGGCAGCAATGACGCTTGAGTCGACTCCTCCACTTAACCAAACTCCCACGGCCGCACCCTTTGGGATGGCTTTCCTTACTGCCGACCGAAGGTGATCAGCGAAAATTTCTGAACTGTCTACGGGCCCATCAATCTGTACTGGTTTTGGTGTATAAGGTTTATAAGGATAAATACCTTTATCGGAGAGCATAAAATGACCAGGAGGGAACTCACGAACTTCATCTACTATCCCAACCAACCCCTTAATCTCCGAGGCAAAACACAAAGCCCCATCATGAAATCCATAATAAAGGGGTTGAATACCAAGGCGATCACGAGCTAATATAAACTGATTCTCGCCTGCAATAGCAAGAGCATATTTACCTTGAATTAATCCAAATATGTTCGCCCCGTGCGCATTATAGGCATGAAGCACAAAATCTGTACCAGTATCTCCTGAATCATTATTGGATTCAGAGATCATATCCAATATGTGCTGATTTCCTATAGATCCATCCATCACAACAGCCTGTTTTCCGTTGAGCGTGGTCACGGGTCCTGGTTCTTCATTTGAGCTGGCCAAGCCAATGGCTCCCAAAGCTGCATTAGGGCTTTTCTATATCCTTGGTGATGACGTACCTCGATGGGTTATGTTATTAAGTATTATTGAAACAATTTGTTGATTATTCGGTGATAGGACACCAGCAATGCCACTCATGAGTATAGATTCTCCTGTCAAGCATGATTATTCTTTGGGAATATCTGTTGGCGGGTAAAAACTTATCCGATGGATCTTTTCAATCAACCGATGCCTTTCTTTCGGATCCTTGGTTTGAGCCAATCTGGTTTTGAATTTGTGTAATTTTCGCCTCCGCCGCCTTCTTCGGTTTCGTTTGCGGTCTTTTTCTGTTCCCATGTTTCCTTCTCATCCAGTGGTGAAATTCACCAGGCACTTATTACTACTGAGACAGAGCTTACTAAAAATGAATCCCATCGCGGATTGTTATGAATATTCCACGGTTATGTAATCGGAGAATTAATAATCTTTGGAGACGACTTTATTCTCTCGATAATCCTGCTTCCCTTGTCATTTCGGTCACGTTCTGGTTGAGTCGCCGGCGCAGACGTCAATTTGGTTATTGGGCGATGGTTGGTCATTTGCTGTACAGGTTTTCCCATCACATAATGGGTTAATTCGCTGACACTCAAGTGTTCAATCCCCAGATTTTTTAATATGCGTCCACGTCGCCAGTAATCAGTGCTATGGGCGATGCAAGCCAGACGAATGATGCTTTCTATACCACGTACAGAGACACCATATCGCTTTCCAAGCGATGCAATGGGAACCAGGCTCATTGGAACATCTTCAGTGATGTAGCGATGGGAAAAGGTTGATGGGGCATTGATGCCGCGGTAACCAGGTTGATTGTGGATGGCTTCATATAGGTTCTCACCCTCGGCGTTGTATGCCAACTTTAGCCACTTTCGAGCTGTAATTGCCCTAACGCCTACAGAAGATGCCACTGTAACCCTCTCCCGATCCAAAACTTCCATCAATCGCGCTATGGTTGGCGTGACACCTTCGAGGTAGAATTGGAATTCACCCTGGTCCCCTGCTATCCTACCTATGTTAAAGATACTGATTGTGGGATGAAAAATGGCGCCAATATTATCGAGACCAGTTTTAAGTACGTGTCCGCCATCAATGAACTGAGGATAAGCTGAAGCAAGCTTTTCTAAAACGATCTGGGTGTCAATAGCTGGTAAAGCTGCTAATGGCACAGCATCTTTGATGCGGAAAATTCGTGCCTGCGTCGGCCCCTCAGAACGAGATGCATAGATAAAAGTTTGAGCTTCGGCCACGATTACACCATTTGGGCACCCTTCCTCGTCAAGAACCCTTCGGAACTCAATCGCGCCCAACGTACGGCCAGGGTTTAGAATCACAATTTGTCCTTTTCTAAGGTAAGGAGCGGCGGATCTGGCAATATCGATATGGCCATTGGCGGGGATCACCACCATGATGACATCGCCTCGTTCTATAGCTTCCTGTATGTTGGAGGTAACATGTGCAAGAACCCCAAAACCGGATGGACCGCTTGGATTTTGGCTTTCTAAAGTTATCCCACCACGTGCTTTGATCGCAGCAATATTATCAGGCGTGCGGTTGTATAATGTCACCTCGAAACCCATAATGGCCAGGTGAGTTGCCATAGCCTTCCCGCCATTTCCTGCTCCAATTACTGTATATCTGGTAGATGAATTGCCCATTAATTGTTCCTTATTTATTTTTGGTATTACTGATAATCTGATTGGTTAGCGATGCAATCCGATTATCTTCGCTTATGGGATCGCCTGCGCGAAGATCAACTGCAATACAGGCGCCTCGTTTGTCAATTTGAGTGATAATTTGGCCCCTCCCATAGGGATTATTTTTAAGTTGAGGGGCATCTAGCAGACCAGTTTTGACGGCATGCGCCAGAGTAGCCGCGTCTGTAAAGGGATCAGCAACCCCTTTCGGTGCTAGTGAACTGATCGCTTCCAGGGTGACGGCAGCTTCCTGGATTAATTCATTTGATCGGGCGATAACACGGTTATCCTGAGTCATATCTGGAGCCCCAAAAGCATTTTTAATCGATCGTCGTGCCAGCTTACAGGATTCGATTACATCTGCAGCAGTGGCAGCATGATCAGCCTCGGAGTACCCGACCACGTGGACAATGTGGGGGCACAAAGCCATTTGCAGATAAACGCTCGCGGCGAGGTGGGCGCGGGCAGCAGCCGGGTCGACCGGATAACTTAATAAACCGGTGCGAGTTTGCCGCCAGATACGGAAGTCTGCAGTGGCTAAAGGTTCAATCAGCTTGATGATGGCTACCATTTTCGCCAGATCCATCGCATCCGAGAGTCCCGGTGGACTGTTGAACATCATCTGAGCAATGTAGTCTTGTACCCCAAAGGCCCGCGCATTGTAAGCAGCCAGAAAAGCTGCGACAACATAGATAATATCTGGAGCATCTCGCATGCCCCAATGATGGGGGTCATTGACTTCTACAGGAATGTCGCGTGTCCCATACCAGGACATTAACATCTGATGTTCACGAATTGAGCCCTCCAGATCCCAGGGTCCACGTCCGTCCATTTTGTTGAACCAAAACAGTGGTATTGCAGCCCAGGCCTGATTGATAGTTTCGACATACATCTCTGCCAGTTGAATGAAGTCATCAGTACCGGTATAGGTTCGCATGAGCGGAAAATTTCCTTTACGAGAGACTTCATACAGTGAGCGATAATGTTCGGGTGTGCGGACCGGAACACCTCCAGCTCCGCGACGGCGGGCATCCTGCCGTTCGGGGTGGAAGAAATTTTCTTGTGCATCCTGATCAATACCCAGAGAGATCACATCTGCTACTCCTGACATGGCAATCAGCTGGACGCCCTTTCGGGTAGCTTCGAGGCTGGGGAGGCCAAAATGATGACGTATGAGTGGATAGGGTGCTTTCCGCTCTATTCGGTCGATTGTGGTTTGGGGGAGGTTCTGAACAGTTGTGTTTTCAGTTTTGCTATCTTTCAGATAGGCGATTACTTCATCAACCGTCTCTGTGCCATCAAAACATGTCTCGAAGAATCCAAGCGTTCGAACTCGCTTTACAACTGGAGGAGTACCACCAAAGGCGAAACGTACCCCTGCCGAATGCAATTCGTCAGCAGCTTCAGCAAATTCACCAAGTAAACGCTCTCCAGTTTCAGGTGATAGTCTATAGGAGACACCTACCATGTCGGCATTTTCATTTTTAACCGTTTGGAGGAATACATCGACGGGTACAGCGGGTCCGAGGAACACAGTCCGCCAACCGGCCTGTTCTGCCAACCGCAGAAAATTAGTCACGCCGGCAACATGCACACACTCTCCCAAAGCTCCCGCTATAATGGTTTTCATGTCAGCGATCCAAGTAGGGGGCTAGTTTTTTGATGCGCTTTTTTTGCTTAGTTCCCTTGACCTCTTGCATCCTTTGGTACTCCCGTTTTGCGCGTTTCGACCTTCTTCGTCGAAAATGGCTTTTATGCCCTTTCGCCTGCATGATTTTTCCACTGCCAGTTTTTCTAAAACGCTTGGCAGTGGCTTTGTGTGTTTTGATTTTGTATTTCTTCTTTTTCTTGCCTTTTTTCTTCTTTCCCATAATCTCCTCCCGCATTCTGTATCATTTTCGTTTTCGCCGTTTAATTTTCCGTAGTTTCTTTCGACGAATCGCTTTCTTCTTCTGGGTCCTACGCCGTTCACTTTTTGACACATACCAACGTTTTTGCCGAACAACACGTAGCTTCCCTGATCGAGACACACTCTTGCGGAAGCGTTTTATCAACTGTCGTTGGGTTTCGTGACGGCGCAATTCGACTTTAACCAATTAGCCTTCTCCTTTCAGGTATTAGATTGAACGGATACTATGCGTCAAGAATCTAAACACATGGCTGGATGCCGTGTTATTGGCAGAGAACTAACCTAAGTTATGATCACGTGGGATTACAATATGCTTGCTTAGGATTGTATTCTGAAACCCACTCCCCCCTCTTGTTTGGTCGTCCGCTAGACCCTTGCATCGAGTCTAGTGTATGAAATCTCGCTCCAACCATGCCCCACTATACGCGAGATATTTGATGATTTTGATTATAACATATAGAAATATTACAAAATTACAACGCAAGTGTAAATCTTGGTTGGCGCGAATGTGACCTGCTTTTTACAGAAAAGAATGGGTCTCCTATCTGCATGGCACCCTGTGACCTGCTCCCCAAAAACTGATCCAGAAGTTATGTTAGGATCAGTACACACAGGAGGCAGAAAAGATGGCAAAACGCATACGATATACACCGGAGCAGATCACCACCAAATTGCGGGAAGCTGAAATATATCTCAGCCAGGGAAAAACAGTAGGACAAGCCTGCAAAACACTGGAAATCAGCGAACAGACTTATTATCGCTGGCGTAGGGAATATAGAGGAATGGATGTCACCCAGGCCAGGAAGCTCAAAGAAATGGAAAAAGAGAATACCCAGTTAAAGAAGCTGGTCGCGGACCTCTCCCTGGATAATGCCATCCTCAAAGAGGTGCTGGGAAGCACCAAAGGTGGACATTCGTCAAAATAATCTCACCCGACAGGAAGCGCAAGGCTGTTCAGCAGTCAATCCAGGCGCTGGATGTGTCTGAACGCAGAGCCTGTCGGGTGGTGGGGCAACCCAGATCAACCCAGCGATACCATAAA
>SDBS01002146.1_pt1 | contig 19834 bp, 13 predicted proteins | sample 2277091 | NCBI WGS metagenome assembly SDBS01 (sample SAMN10404972, study PRJNA504765) | marine sediment metagenome | isolation source: marine sediment core GS10_PC15, 163 cmbsf | place: Arctic Ocean: Southern Knipovich Ridge | collected 2010 | reverse complement strand
AAAGAAACCATTCTCCCACCGTTCGTGGTAACATCCCCTTACATGCCCATTTATAATAAAATCCTCTAAAAGCTTCACCGCATACACCGCTAATTGAGCCATCTGAATCTAACCGGTGAATCACCCATGGTAAGTTCCAATAAGGCAGAATATTAGCCAGGCCATTAGAAGCTCTTAAAAATTTTCGTGCTATATCCATTATCTCATCAGGTTGAAAATCGTAAGTTGGTTCAATGAAAATTGGCTTATGAGAAATTCCAAAGATATTTGCTCTTTCTTGAGCACCCACCATATCTTCATCATCACGCATACCATGCGTCCATGTTTGAATAGGCAGGTCTTCGCTCAACAAGGCCGATAGAACTAGCATACTGTCCTTTCCTGCGGTTAGTTCCTGCATATCTTCGCTTTTCCACTGTTTTACTACTGCTTTTTTAACTGCATCGGTATACATATCTACAGCTGAGTCAAAATCGATAGGCGACAATTCAGGGGGTTGCCAGTATGATCTAAATTGTAATTTTTCGCCAAGTTGAATTACAATTGCAGGATCTACTAGAGTAACTTCGGAAAATAGAGTTCTTCCTCTTTGTGGGTTTCCCCGAACAATCAGCTCATAGGCCGCAACAGGATTTAAGTGAGCAGGAGAAAAGGCAGCACTTGCTATTCCATCTGTACTTATAATTATTTTTTCACAGCAGTTTCTGATGAATAAATGCTCTAGGCCTATTGGGTCTGTACAGGCCCAAATCCCTTCCTCTCCTGCTCCTTTAACCACTGCCGCCCAAGGTGGTGCATATTTACGCAAGGAGTTCTTTTCAATCGCTTCTATAAATTCTTTAGGTGAAGGTATGCCATCTGGAGGATCGCTGCCAAACCACCACATTTCTCTGCCTTTTTCATCAGAAACATGAGTTGCCAAATCAGCTCTGAGAATATGGATTTCTAAATTTTTGCAGTTCAGAAAACCTGATGGTATAATTACATTCTTTTCCATTTAGGTCCTTCCCTTCATATCTTTTAAGTTTAATCTCCTATTAAATCTTTTGAAACCGTGCCTGGCTAATAGTATCGACTTTCCATGATTTTTCTGCGAGCCTGCTTAAATCCCTTGCAGGATTCCCAGCAACAAATCCTCGTGTGGGAACATCTTTTGTGACAACACTCCCTGGGCCAATTATAGCATTATCTCCTATTTCAACACCGAATGAAATGATTGAGCCTGTGCTTATCCAAACATTATTTCCGATAATAGTCTTGTCTTTTTTGTTGGATTGGGAATCTAAAACCGCGTGCCTTGGTCCCAAAATGCTTACAAAGGGTCCTGTTGCGACTCTATCACCTATCTTAGTCGGACCCATAACAATATTATGTAGCCCGAACCAACAGTTCTTCCCGACAATTATGTCTCCTTGATACACATTCCATATGTTAAACTCATCCGTTACAGTTTTTTCACCAATATAAGCAAGGTATGGCTTTTCCCGAGAAAATCTGAACCTTGGCCCTAATTCAACTCGTCTTTCCTTTTTGATGTAAAGCATCTTATCAAATTTTCGAGTAGTCGAATAATATAGTCTTTTTGCCATCAATCTAAAAAAATCGGGCATTAAAGATTTAAAAATTTTTACAATGCCGTCTTTATTGCTCTCTCCCATAATTACCTCCGAGTTTTTTCTCGTTTAACTGCTACAAAGCATATGTCTCAAAAGTCAACTCTCTCTATCGTCTTGTATCATTTTTTTGTTTTTCTTTTAATGTTTCTATCGATTCAAACGTTCAGGGATGAAATATCTACGCAGTATAATTCTTCGAATTGTTCCAAGAATTGAACGCAGCTTTTCTTTTTTAGATGAAGATCGCCAATTTTGAAAAAGTGAAAATCCGACAAGCTTTGGCGAAGGAATGCATAGTATCTTCATAGCAAGCAGTCTTCCCCAGATCGCCTTTCTCTTTGAAAGCAAATTTTTCTGTGAAGCTATCAATACATTGGGGTTGATTCGTGACAAACTAACATATCCAGCTGATAAAGAACCATGAAGAATTTCACGACCACGTGCAGTCCTAACAAGTATCAGAGAACAACCAGGGTCATCTTCTTTTATAGCTCGATACCATGGATCTCCACATGAGATATCTGCAAACTCACTCGTACCATCAGGGCATAAGTAGCACCGATAAGGACGGTACTTTTGCAGAAACCCCCAAGATTCATCATACGTAATTTGGTGCAAAGGTTTCTCCTTTTCTTTTAACCGAATAGATGCCATTCCAGGCCATCCTTTGCCTCTGTATTGAATCTTTTCAATCTCCTCTGGTTTTATTTTGAAATTCGATATTAGGTCCAATGTTCCTTGAGTAGAAGGCGTGCCTGCGCAAAAAATTCCAATTGTTACTCCAATTTTTTGATTAAGTTCCAGTTTTAATTTTTGGGCCTTTCTCATTCCAACAACATCGCATGGTTTTCCTATAAAAACACACGGCTGTTGAGCGACCTCAATTCTATTTAAACTATCACAAGGAGAAGCCGGTGCATATCGCGACCCTGTTCTATAGAGAAGGTCCTCGCGACTTTGACTGAGGAACGTTTTATTTGTCAAAGGCTTTTCTGGGTTAGAACCAATATGTAATGTGCCCAACATGCCTCTTTTTTCCAAACAGTAGGCAGCAATTGCACTAGCGATACCACCTGACGACCCACTGAATCGGATCTCCGGATCAGTTGCATAGCCTTCCCACATTTCAATTATAGGGCCCCACTCTTGTTGCAGTTCATTAATAAATGGTCCGCCCCCTTTGAAAGGCTTATGTGATATCTCATAACCAGGGCATACTTTTAGACATTCTTTACATTCTCCACAGTCATTAGAATGAAAGACTGGTCTTATCCCTTTATCCACAATGTCAACAAGTTCAATCTTGTTTTCAGGGCAAATATAAGCGCACACGCCACAACCCACACACATACGCCAGTCAACAACCTGTTTTATCCTACTGATATTCATTTATTTTATATTTAAAGTTAGTTGATATCGGAATTTTGAATAAAGACTAAAATAATATTACAAAATCATCCGGTACTCCTGTTATTTAAAGGCTCTATCAAAAACTAAATTATAAACAAGATGTAGCCAAATGGAAAAAAGTGTAAATAGATTAGCGTGGAAGCCTTATTGGTAATGGCTTCAATACAAATCAAGAAATAGAGGAATTATGCTTTAGCGGCCTTTAAATCATACACAAATCATTTAAGCCCATCTAACGGACTTCTGGCATTGATTAAGCTATTAAAGTTATCCGTATTCTCTGAAATCGCAGACTTTGGATATAAAGTACCCTGTTGCTAACTTAAAATGGGCCATTATTACAAGATTGTAGGCATTTTGAGAGCTTGAAAACCCATTAAAATACATTGGGATCTCTAAATATGCCAAGAACCAGCTTCTTTACTTTACGCATCTTTTGAGACAGTTCATTACTCAGTTCATCTCTACACTCAAATGCATCGTTAATGATCTGAAGTATCGGTTTTTTTCTAATCTTACGAGGATCTGCAACAAGCGACTCAAATCCGATACTCTCCATTACTCCAAAAAACTTTTTACTATAGGCTATTGAAACGGTAGGGATATTTTGTGATAGAGCCGCGATGCAAGCATGCATACGGGAGCCAATAAAAAAATCACAGTACCCAATAATGTATTTTATCTCATGTTGGTCATAATTTCCTCGTGCAAGGAAAATTTTGTTATTATACCTGTCTTTTAACTTGCTGTATATATGCTCACATACAACCATATCACTTTCTGTGGTTTCCTCAGCTCCAAATACATGAGGGACAAGTAAAATAATAACATTTGGTTTTTGTAACATAAAGTCTATAATATCATAGATGAGGTCTTTATATATAATCTTTAATCCAAATATATTTCTTTTTGACTCCTCATCCATGAACAGTAGCCCACTAGCGTTTAATCCAACGACAATAGTGTCTTCACTCCGTTTTTCAAACAAATCACCCAAATCAAATTTATTTGGTTTCACTGAATCAATCACAAATCCAACATCATAGCAAAACTTGTATTTCTTCGAGCTAAATTTATTCTCCACAAAGTCCTTCACTTCCTTCAACCCTGTATAATCTCTAGAATATACGACTGCTGCATGATCCAAAATGTACCGTGCTATTAATCTGACCAGCTTTCTTTTAAAGGGTCCTATTGTTTGTGGTAATAAAATCAAATCTTTATTTAGAAAAAGAACAAGAAGCTGTGGCAGAGAATAATAAAAAAACCATCTAATGCCATAAATATCACTGAAACTGTCGCCACCAGCTATAGAAGCAACAATGTCTGATTTATATATTTGATTCAAATATGGGTTTTTTGATATTATTATCTTTCTTATTTGTTGAAATGGAATGACTTTTGTGATCATAGAAAGCAGAATTAATACGGCAATGTTATTTTTTAAATAAAACTTTTTTGAGAATCTCAGGTTAAGTAGCCGAATTCGAATAGTATGATTAGCTATAGAATAATCATATATCGATCCTTCTTTCCCATAATCCAATATAGTAATTTCAGCGTTAGGGAGCTGGCAAAGGATTGATTTGATAATTCCTGCAGTTAGGGCACTGACACCCATATTGGTAGTCTTAAAGGTAGCACCAAGTAAACATATCTTAGGGTTTTTTCTTTGTTCCATTTCCGTATTGCCTTTCTATATTGCCATCTTGAAATGACTATAAAGATTGAGTATAATCAATTATTTTATGTAAATTCTTTTGCTGCCTATTCTTTAAAGAAAGGGTATTTTTTCGTATTTTTATTAAAGGTTACGACCGTCAATGAAGTTCCATCTCCAAACAGATAAATGCCAATAGCGTATAATAAGATTTCTCTTCGGCCAGGATTTCCACAGATCTTATTCTTCTTTTGAATTGTTTATTAAGACCTTCAATAATATTCATTGTCCTGAGCGATATCCATTCCTCTTCAAGATAATTAGACAATGCCAAACAGGAATTGCTTATTTTACATAGAGAACCTATAGTAGATGAATAAAAAGGAGACCCGATAACAGAAGAATGAAAGTGTTCTACTTTTTCTTATAATTTTAAACAAGCCAAGATACTTTTTGGGTAGAATTGTAAAAAAAGTATTAGTGAATATCGTCAATAACCATTTCTGTAATTTACTGGTCTATAAAGACCGATATCTCGTAATGTAAATATTTTATTTTCTATCCTATTTATCCCAATGTGACAGATCCCTTTCTGTCAATTTCTCAAGTTTTTTATTGTGTTCTTTATAATGAGAAATAAGCATAGCCCGAGTTTCCACTTTCATTTTTAGATTTTTTTTGTTCATTTTTAGATTTTTTTTGTTCATTTTATTTTCAAAAAAATCAGAAAATTTATAGAATTGTAATTTTAGTATTTTCGGAATAATTTTATTAATTTTTAAAGGGCTATATAGATATCTATCGAAAAAATTATATAAACGGGGCGTTCTTTTATTTTTAATTGAAAAATAAGGTGTGAATAAAGATAACTTATCATCTATAAATTTTAAAATATTAAAATAAGTATCTTTATTATTAAACTTTAAATCTTCAAGAAAAACGATATGCAGTTGATTTCTTTTAAAATATTTGAGGTACCTTTCTATTTGTTCTGCATAGTAACCTGAATCTATGATAGTACTATGAAGACTGGAGCCGTCTGGTTTTAGATTTTTCGAATATTCTGCAATTTTATCTTTACTATTTATAAAATCATATTTCTCAATCCTTTTCAAATCTTTAGCTATAGCATCTTCAAACGACCCTTTTTCAATCCTGCGAACTTTTCTATGGTTATAATGGGAATAGGCTCTGTCTATAGGATTTCGAACGATTACTATCAACTTTGTATTCGGGAATATTTTTGCTATGCGTACTGGGATATATGGCAAATATAGGTTTCTATGCCGCGCATCACCGACTAACTTTTCGCCCTTCCAGTTAGAAAAATAAGTCTTCCAATAGTATTCATACCCCTTATCAAACTCTTTTTCAAAAAAGAAAGGCTCCTTTTTATCGGCAATATAGATTTCAGGATGCTGATCCAAATAATAAAATAAAGATGATGTTCCGCATTTTGCCGCGCCGAGTATAAAAAAATGTTTTGGTTTCTTTTTTATAGAATTTTTCATTATCTCTCCACATACATTGAAAAAAGTGACTTTCAAATATTTCCAAAACTCGATATAAGAAAAAGTCTCTCAACTCTCGCCAGGGTCACCACAGACAGCGTCAGGAACGACTTGAGACTGTATTTAATTGGGCGGTTTGAAAATGTATTATTGATCATTTGTATTATCTTCCCTAAAATTCATTGAGTCGTAAAAACGTTAAAGCCGTCGAAATTAGGTTTGGCCTTCAAGGCCTTGCTTTCTAAGCTTAATTAAATAGTTTCTTCCCTTTTATTTGAAATCTATATACTGCAAACCCCCAAGCAACTAAACATAGAAGTCCCCCAAAAATGACCGATATAAAATTATTTATCAAGAGGGTATTTTTGACGATCATGATAGGCAAGATAATAATATTTGCTAAAATTGAGCCGTATAACAAATAAATAACGAATATTTTTATATTTACACCAACTAATTTCCGAGCCCATATTAATTGAAGTAAAAGCAGAGAACACATAGTACATAATACTGCCAAAGAAGCGCCAACTAATCCAAATCCTTTAATGGCGGGATATATCAATCCCATAATCAATGTTAACCTAATTATAGCAAAATTTCGTTGAACGTATGGAATAGCGAGAGCAAAGAAAAGCTGCATAAATATGGTGCTATATATTCTCACCAGTGAATATATAATAAGAATAGAAAAAGGTACTGCTGCTACTCCATACTGCTCTCCAAAGACAATTGATAATATAGACTCTGAAAACATAATACAAAAAGTAACAAATGGTATGCCGAAAATTGAAATATAGCTTGTTATCTTCAATATGGTATATTTCAATAATTTTTTATCGTCTTGCATTAAAGAAAATGTTGGCAAAATAAGAGGTATAATTATTTTATTAAAAGCAATAACGGGCATAAAAGCTAATCCTTGCGCTATGGCATAAAGACCTAATTCTTTCATTGAGAGCAACTTCCCAATTGCAAAAATATCGATTTGTAGAAATATTGCAGTCAATAAAGGAAGTCCAAACATACCTATTGCAAATCGTGACAGCTCTGATAGGCTAGGTCTATGAATTGATAATGCTGGCTTGAAGGGAAAAAATATATGCGAAAATAGACATATAGTTATATTTTCTATTGTAAATCCAATTACTAGCGGCCATATATTTTTAAAATACATGCATAAAAATATTGAGACAACCACATTAATTATGGCCGGACTCAGTTTCAATATGGAAAACTGTAAAAACCGGAATTCCTTTTCAAGTACATAAATCTTTGGACTAACTAACCCGTGAAATATCAAAATTGTAAATGAAACTTTAAGTGGAAGTGAAAGTTCTGAATTTTCGTAAAACTGGCAAATAAAAGGAATAACGAAAATACAGAGTATGAATAAGCATATTCCTCGAAGGGAGGAAAACCACCACGATACATTTAAAAACTCTGGTGTATTCCCCGTTTTATTTTGAATTACTGCTTGTCTTACGCCAATCTCAGAAAAGGCTTCAAATGTTGATACAATTGCTGTAATAGTAGCCATTAACCCAAAATATTCTGGAGCAAGTACTCGCGTTAGAATCATAGTCCGCACGAATCTTAGTAAACTTTCAAAGGCTGTTGCTCCACCAAGTATAAAGGTACCTTTAGTTATTTTCTTTTTTAAATTAACAGCTATAAATAAATTTTTCATTATTAATGCTAATCCAGAGCAGAATTATTAAGTGGATCTTACTGAATCATAAATTTTCGCTTCGCTTTTACCTAGTATATATCCTGCAGACACTAAAGTCCAAAAATAGAAATTCAACTGAGGCGCAAAAATTTTTACATTCGTTTTCATGAAAATTAGAATAATTACACTTGAAATAATTGCTGCAATGATATTTTTATCATCTTCAGTACTTAATAATATAGCATATAGTTTTTTGAGGATAGAAATATATAATAAGATCAAAGAAAAAAGACCTATAAATCCGGTTTCAAGAAGGTCGGCTGCAAAGTGATTGTCCCAACTCTCGAAATTATAAAAACGATCTTCATATGAAAGTTCTCCTTCCCAGTGCAAAGCCTCAGAAGACCCCGGACCATAACCAAATAAAAAACGAATCGGTGATTTTTTTATTTCAACATAGGCTACTCTCCAAAGCTCCCACCGATATTTATAAGTTCCAGCTTTGAAGGAGTTAGTATCTAGTGTAGCGTTAACTTTTCCAAGTATGGATTCTTTAACACCCGGTTTGATAATAAAAATTGAACATACAAGTATAATAACTACCAATAATTTTTTCTTTATTTGCTTTGTACCTAAACTGAACATAAGCACTCCACCAATCAAAACTCCTATCCAAGGACCTCTACTGGAAGCAAAGTAGCAGCTCGAAAGAAATAAAATTACACATATAAAGAACAATGACTTTTTCACCGGTTTATTTTTAAAACTACCTATTAGAGCCAATGCGACGGGAAATCCCATTGCCATCGCAGTACCTAAAAGAATACGATGTGGAAAGGTTGAAATTACATCACCTATACCAGCTCTTGGACGTATTCTACTAGGTGTCAAATAATCCGCTAAATTAATTCCAGAATATTTCTCTATAATGGCAATAGTGGCTACAATCAATAAAGAATAACATGAATAGCTAAGAATCATTAGAACATCATCTTTATCGTTTAAGCTAGTTATCATTATCAGATAAAACAATATGCATTCAAATGTAACAGATAGATAGGTTTTTATGCTGAAAACGATATCCCTTGATATACAAACAGATATTAAGTTAACAATAAGAAAAAAAGCGATAGGTTTAAAAACTGGAATGCTACTAAATTTTATATCTCTGGGGCCTTTAAATATCCAAATAGCAGTGAGAAGAATTAAGATCAGTCTAAATATTGTAAAATTGATAAAGCTTTCAATGGACAAGAATCTATTCATTAAGATGAAAACAAATACTGACAAACACACTCCCTTTTTATAATCATTCATTAGGAAATATGATAGAAGTATTATAATTAATAGTATTATATAAGAATCACTCACTTTATAATTTCAAGATTTTTATAGCTGATAACCCGATTTATAAAATTTAAATTTAAAAGAGAAAATCGAACAAAGGAAATGAGGCCTTTGAAAAGCTATTATTTTCTTTACGCTCAGGGCTCTATCGGTCGTCTTTTCGACACCATTCCCTCGGGAGGATGATAAGGAAAAAAACGGCTACTGCGAGTCCTCTTTTGTGATCACGTTTTAAAAGTATCAAGATGCAGGAACAAATTAATAAGATAATAACAAATTTGAATAAATTTGAATTCATAACTGATTGATTAAGGGGCTAAAAACAAAGATATACTTTAGATTTAATCTTAATCTAACAATATCCTATAGTAGTACCGCGCTATTATCCTCATCAATAAAACATCTATGCCATAACTCAAGAGTTAGAAGATTGAAAATTTCCTCAGAATATTTGCCGGTGGACATCCACTGATTGAGCAATAAATCCTGTATTGCCTTTTTTTCAAAATATCCTCTTTCAGTCGTCGTATTATCAAGTAAAATATCAGATACAAATGTTCTATTGTTTTTGAGCCAATAATCATAAGGTGTTGAAAATCCAGCCTTTTTCCTCTTTATTATTTCAGTAGGAATGCGATTTTTTAACATCTTCTTAAAAATATACTTTGTTACAATACCATGTAATTTCTGGTTGTCCGGCAAGCCAGCAGCGAACTCAAGTACCTTATGATCCAATAATGGTACTCTTAGTTCCAGCGAATTGGCCATAGTCATCTTATCGGCTTTTAAGAGCAATCTGTCCGGCAGCCATGTTTTAGTATCGACATAAAGCATCTTTTTCAAATCAGTATACGAATTAATTGTATGGATATATTCAAAAAAAAGTTGTTTAAGCCCATTTAAATCGATTTGGTCACGAAAATCTGCCGAATATAAACGGTCAATACAGGAGTTGAAAAGACCGGTTGGGCTTGATGCCCGGCTAAAATAATAGTTTTCAAAGGGAATTGTTATCAGTGGAGAATATTTGTTCAATATATTATTATTCAGTAATCCGCCGACCCGTCCTAATAATTTACCAATGCTTTCTTTTGTCGGGCCCAATACCCTCTTCATCCGTTCTATCCAAACGATGTTTCTGTACGTCTGATAACCGGCGAAAGCTTCGTCCCCCCCTTCTCCGGAGAGGAGGACCTTAACATGTTCTCTCGCCATTTTTGTTACATAATAGAGCGAAACGCCAGGTGGTTCAAAGATTGGCTCTTCCATAAACCGAATGTATTCGGGAAGAAAATCGAAAAACTGTTTTGAAGTTATGGTCGTTTCGTAATGCTCAACACCATATCTTTTAGCAGCAAGCCTTGCATACTTTCTTTCATCTTCAAAATCCTTACTTTCAAAACCGATTGTAAAAGTTTTAATGTCAGAGCGTAGCTCTTCCTGATAAAAATAAAGCATTGCGGTAGAATCGACTCCGCCGCTTAGCAGGAAACCAACAGGAACATCGCTTATCATATGTTTTTTTACAGTATCTTTTAATAATCCAAGAAGAGACTCTTCCAGATCGCCATCTTTTTCGCAGTCATTTGAATAATATGGAATTAAATCCCAGTATTGTTTTACAACAATTTTTCTATTTTTTATGACAATGTAGTGACCGGGCTGGAGTTTCTTTATGTTGCGAAAAACGGTTTCCGGACCGGGAGTATATGTACAACTAAGAAAATTAAATATACCTTCAAGATTAATAGACTTATCAATCGAAGGGTCCTGAAGCAAGGCTTTTATTTCCGATGCAAATATAAAAGAACTCTCGGTAATAGTGTAGTAAAGAGGCTTGATGCCGACCCGATCTCTAGCCAAAAAAAGGCTTTTCTTTCTATTATCCCATATCGCAAATGCAAACATCCCCCTGAGTTTTTCAAGACATTTTTCCCCTAAGTCCTCATAAAGATGCAGAATTACTTCCGTATCTGTTTTTGTTTTAAAAATGTGACCTTTTTTCACTAAATCAATACGGAGTTCTGGGAAATTATATATCTCTCCATTGTAAGTGATCCATATTTGGCCGTCTTCGTTTGACAAAGGCTGTTTTCCGGTATCAAGGTCAATAATCGACAATCGTCGATGACCGAGGCCAACCTGTCCTGATATATATATACCATCACCGTCAGGACCCCGATGAAACATGGATTTTGCCATGTTTTCAATCAGTTGTGATTCTACATTGTGATAGCTGTCGAAATATATTTTACCGCAAATTCCGCACATAAAAAAATATTATCCGTTAAAATTTTCCATAAAAAGTGAGGGAAAGCAAGAAGTGAATTTACAAAATTATTAAATTTTATGCCGAGTTATCTCATATGGTAAAAAAAGTTTAATTCCGCTTACTTTATTTTCTATGCCTTTTCGTCCATTTTTCAAAACCCAGTCCCCAGCTTAAAACCCGAATATATTTTTCCAAACTTAGAGAAATTTGTCGAAATCTATTTTTTGCCATTAAAAGCGAAATCATGTATACCATGGTGCACACGACTACCCGGATTGATCCACAAAATATCCAAACGCATCGATACAAAAAGGCAGTCAGTCGGCCATAATGAATTCGCATGAACTTATGAACCGACTCTCTTTGCATTACTGCTGAAAAGTAGTGTCTTTTTTGCTTTTTGCTGCTGGCACCGTGATAATGAAGCATTGAAATATTAGGATGATAATATGCTTTTAACTCCTTTTTCTTCAGTCTATAACACAGATCCAGATCTTCACCATACATAAAGTAGTTTTCATCAAAACCTTTTATCTCCAACAATAACTCATTTCTGAACAACATGCATCCGCCAACAAGCCATGCGACCTGAATAGCTTGATTTATATCTTTCGTGTATTTTGGCAGGATGTTCTTTATCCTGTGTAGCATCAATCCCCAGTATAATTCAGATAAAATAGAAGGAAATGATTTGAAAAAACTCTCTTGTATACTCCCATCGATATTGACAAGTCGACATCCTACAACGCCGGTTTGAGGAAGCTTTTCAAGCCAAGAAATAAGTTCTGTGAAACAGATCTGCTTGATCACTATATCTGGATTAAGAAGTAATGTGTACTTGCCCTGGCATTCTTTTATGGCAATATTGTTTCCTTTTCCAAATCCAATATTCGTCAGATTTTCAATTAATCTAACCTGAGGATATTCATCCCTGACCATTCGCGCGGTATTGTCAGAAGATGCATTATCAAAAACAATCACTTCAATGCTTACCCCGCCGGAATGCAAGAATATCGACTGGAGACACTCCTTTAACTTCTCACAGCAATTCCAACTCACAATACAAATTGATAATTCTATGTTATTTTTAGTCATACCATCAATTTATTTAACAATATTTTTCAATCCAAGGTTAATCCAGTATAACATGTTTTGTCTCTGCTTTTTTTTTAAGAAATTCTGGAATTTCCCTGATTCCCTCAATTCATTGGCTCTTTTTGCATTTAAATAGCCATTGATCATATGATAACCTATTTTAATATTACGCCCTTCAAATGACCTGCCAACAACTCTTAAAATAAAATACCAAAAATAGCCTCCCATGTAATAACTAACGTCTCCGTATTTCATGCACGCTCTTACTAATCCTTCTCCCTTTGCAGAGCCTGTTGGTTTCAAGTGGATAATTTTTAAGGATTCGATTTCCCCCGTCTTCCAACCCATCATATTTGCCTTAATAGTGTCAACCCCGTCCCAACCAGCACGTTTAATTAAGCCGCCTATATCTTCAAAGCATTTCTTTCTATAAAATTTAAATGGGCCACCTACAAACCCTTTAGGAACAAGAACCCTTTTAAATGGGCCATAAGAAGTTTTTCTCTCGTACCTTGTTCCTCCTGTAATCCCAAGTAATGGATTTTGTTCAAAAGCATTAATAATTGTTTCTATAGTATTAGGAGGGAATTCAAGATCACCATCGAATTTGGAAATAATGTCATAATCATGAATTGTTATTTCTTTATATCCTTCATAAAAGGCTTCGATAACACCCTGACCGGGCTTTCTATACCCTCTATCTTTTAGCAATACATATTTTATAAAATCATGATTTTGCATAAATCCTTTAATAATTTTTCCCGAATTATCTAAACTCCCATCATCTACAATGATCCATTCAGCAGGCAAAACAGTTTGTTTTAACATGCATTTTATCGTTGTAGTAAGATATGCCTCCTCATTTCGGGCTGGAGTTATAATAGCGAATTTAAATTGTTTATGATCCATAACTCGTCAGCACGTTAAATAGAAACTACCCAATATGGCGATATACAAACCTGCTTACCAATTGAAATATTGAATTAGGAGCCTTTTTACAAATCATTCTAACTAATTTGTATTTCCAAGAAGATTCATTTTCTTCGTCATTCAAACGATAATTGGGGGGGAAAAAGAATTTCGGTAAGTCTTCTGTTTTAGTTCCCCAGCGGTTTTTATAAACCATTAACCCACTGTTATTGCATGATGTTCTTCCAAAACTTAACAGCTTAAAACCATCACTGTAAGCTAATTTGACTGTTTCCCAATCGAGGAACTGATTAACACAGAGATGGCGAAATTTAATATTATCGCATCCAAATTCTATATTAACTGAATCTTTATACTTTAAAAGTATCGAACCTCCTATAACTCTCCCTTCGAAAACGGCGAGTAACAATGTTATTCGCCTTAAAGAATAAAAAACTTCCCATAAAGATCTAAAAAATTTGTAAGGTATTGACGGCAAACCAAGTCTTTTACGTGACATAAAATATATCTTATAAAACTCAGAAAGGTCGGCTTCTGTCTCACCGAGTTTAAGACCAATGTTGTTTTTCATCGCCTTTAAAACTGGCACCCGAACCGCTTTTTTGTGAAAGCTTTTAAAAAGTTGATCAGGATTTCGGTCTAACAAAAGAAAGTGATGCTTGTTATAATTAGACATGCCGAAATTCAAATTATCAGCCAGATAATCACACTTCAATGTCCGGAACTCAATGAATGACGTCTCTTTCTGCTTATGCATCTCAAAAATAGAGGGAAGCAGAGTCTTTATATCTTCAGGTGTTGAAACAAGAGGATCGCTAAATAATGCAAAAGGCACACTTACTAACCTGTCACCGGTGATACCACTTCTAACGTTGTATATCGGCAGACCTGCCATTATTTTATTTGACTCATTGTCACAAATTGCTAAAATATTACCTTTTATATGTTTAAAGCTTTTCTCTATGACTTTCTTCCAGCTCGAAAGATGATATATCGAACCATAAGGATGACTATCTACAAACTTATCCCATTGGCTTAATGGTTCAGATTTCAACAAAACAACTCTTTTCGACCTAATTTTCCGTGATTCTATATTTGATCTATTAGTACTATGATTCATCTAAACACAGTATTGTTGCAAAGCTAATAATCAACTTTTTAGGCTTATTACTTATCATCAACCCGTATCAGAACAAAATTCATTTATAACCCAATTATTTATATTTCTGATGTCAACACCATAAAGCAGCCAATCTTTTTCTGTGCATTCTTCTTTTATCGGTCTTACTAATACGTGGGTGGGATCTCTGAATTTTCTTTCTATTTTATTTATCAAGCTATTTGAATGAAAATCTAAGTCTTTTAATGTTTTTAAAATCCCATTTTCTAAATTTATGTCCCAAATGGAAATAATTTCAAAATGTTTGTTGGATATCATATAGCTAATAATTTTTTTAATAGCTTTACTTTCCGATTGTGCATAATCAAATATATGTACGTTGTTACTTTCTTTTAACTTTTTAATTACCACATATCCTTTAATTTCTTCGCTTCTCAAAAAATAATAAAAGAGATATTGGTATCTGGGATTCCTAAACTTATACTCAAAATAGTCTTTATCTTTGTATAATTTGATTTTAGATAGAAAATTTTGTTTATTTTTGTTTATAATAGAGGACATTTCTTCTGCTCTGACTTTATCTGTCACTTCTATGTCACCAAATCTACCTAAATTAATCTTAAATTGGTCTTTTTTTAAATTAGTCTTTGCAATTAAAATATAATTTACTAATCCAAGGAAATTGTAATACCGAAAAAATCCACTATTATTGATAGGTCGCCATCCCAACTTGAGGTTTGCGGCAGCGGCTAATTTATTAGCGCTTAAATTTATGAAGGCCCTATATTGCGTATTTTCAAATTTTTTTATAGCTAATTTCGCAATGGCCGAAAACAATCCTTTTCTTCTATGTTTCGGATGGATTATTATATCTGTGGGGGATAGTAACATAATATTATTGTTTTTGCTGTTTATTTCCCATCGTGAAGGACAATAGTGACTAAAACCTACTAGTTTATTTTCATATAGTACGATAGTGCCAAGTGTGTGTTCAGCAAACGGGTTTTCTTTATATTTCCATTTAAAATATTCGATATTTTCCTCTATACCACCACCCCACAGATACTTCTGCAATATGACAACTTGCATAAAAAATTCTTGCTGATAATTTCTTATTTCATAGTCTCCTAACTTCAACATTCGTCTCCAGTGCTTCGGTGCGTCAATGAAAGCAACCCGGCTTTGTATTTAATAAAAAGCTTAAAAGATATTTGAACTCTGTAAAGCCAATCATAGCCTCCTTCAAGTTTTGCTTTAAAAAAGCTACGATCATCGTAAGAGTTCACAGGAATACGCTTTAAAGAATAATGCCTATCTTTTTCAACGACTGTTCCGATTCGAGTCGTAACTCCGGAACTGTATCTACATTTTTCCAATATTTTATTTAACATGGAAGAAAACTTCTTATCGTGCTCCGGATAGGCATAAGGATACGAGAAGGATTCTATAGATATGCCAAGCTCCTTATCAATTTTTTTTTTGGAGTGCTTAAGCTCATACTCAATATCATTCATAGTCATCTTATATAACACCGGATGATTTACAGTATGAGAACCGAATATAATCCCCTTGTCTTGCAATTTGCGCATTTCATCCCATGATAAGCACTCTTTTTCTTTAAACTTCAATCGGTTGTTTTTAATAAATGCAGTAGGCAAAAACACAGTAGCAGAAAAACCATAACTGTTAAGCACAGGAAAGGCTTCTGTGTAGAAATCGCGAAAGCCATCATCAAAGGTTATAACTACTGTTTTTTCTTTTAATGTTTTCACGCCTAAAAAACAGTCAATTGCTTCTTGAAGGTTTACTACCTGGTATCCATTTTCATATAGATATTTCATATGTTGAGCAAAAACATATGGCGAAGTAGAAGTCTCATAATATTGAGAAATCTTTTTTATCCTATCATTAGAAATACTGTGATACATGAGTATAGGTATGCTTGGTTCTTTACTCTTAGGGAGAATTTTCAGTAAAGGATGGAAAAAGTATAATGTCAGGAAACGGTCTAATCTGAAGGAATTCATTTAAAATATTATTTGTTTGACCCCGGTTAAATGGTTTTTAATTTCACCCCAGTACCATCCTTCAAAGGCGGATAAATCTGTCGGAGCTACGGGACAGACTGGGCAGGCCCCAGTTAAATTCGCTGCGCTTCATTTCTTCGAAATATTTAACAGGGCAGGCCCCGATTGAATGGATTTTTATTCAATTGGGCACGCAGGATTTACCCGGCGTCGCTTAAGCTTCCGTCTTCGCTAAAAGCTACGCCGAGACACGTCCGTCTTCGCTAAAAGCTACGCCGAGACACGTCCGACTTCGTTAAAACTTCGCCAGGACAAGATGCCGAGGCACGCAGGATTTACCCGGTTAAATAAGATTTGAGCCTTTTATGAAGAAACCTTCTACCATTGTAAGTCTTAAGATACTTTTCCCGATTCGTTGCATCTTTCTGGGTTAAGCAAGCTTCATAATAGATTAGTTGTAAAGGTCTCCTGCTTTTAGTTGAATCAACTACCCCCTTAGCATGCTGCTTTTACCCCGTTAAATAAAATCTTTTTCCATGAAATAAGATTTTAATGCGAAGCATTATTTAACAGGGCAGGTCTTAGCTTGAGATCCTTTGTAAACCCAACATAGAATCCATCATCTTTTGCACTCTGCAAAACATATGTATAATACATATTGATCTCAAGCTATTTAACTGGGTGAATTGGATTATATTTCCTTGCTTTTCTGCCTTTCCGGATGAAAGGCAAAAAATGCAATCTGCCTTAGCGGAAATAATTGTGGCTATGAGCAATTAACTTTGGGCTTTGGACTAAGTTCTATCTTTTATCTTTTCCAACGAGTGAATCCACAAAATCGAGATAAATGTGTTTCTTGACATCCCAGTTATTTTTTTCAACAAATTTGAAAGCTTTTTCAGCGAGATCTTCTCTCAGTTTTTTATTCCTGATGAGCAGAAGAATAGCGTTTGCCAAATCTTTCTCATCTTCTGGCCTGAAGAACTTAACAATTGGTTCGTCGAAGTAGTAATTGTCAATTTTAGTTTTTGAGACTATTATAGGAACACCCAAGGACATGAATTCCAATGTTTTAGTACTAAAGGCCTCACCGCCAAAAGAGTCATTCCGTTTAGGTATAATACCAAGGTCACAGTTTGCCATCACTTCAGCTATTTGATCTATAGGTAAGGAGTTTTTTAGTATTATTTTATCAGTTAATCGATAGGATTTTATAAGAGAATCTACATAATCTCTATCTGGCCCATCACCATAAATATGGAATTCAACTTCCGGTATCTTATTTTTGATAATTGCAAAGGCCTTAATAGCAATATCAACTCCTTGATGCCAATTCAGCGTTCCAGGATAGATAATAATAAATTTGTCATTTCTTTTTTTCCAACTTCGTCTATAAAAAATGGAATTATCCGGATAGTTCATAATCGTAGTACACTTGTCTTCTTTTACTGATCTAGAAGTGAGAGTTTTATGCCAGATATGATTTGAAATTATTACGTGATCTGAAAAAGCAATTGAGAATTTTTCTACCAGGATTAACATTTTAAAGATTAGCGAATTGTTATTGGTGTTAAATTTACTGGCATAAAATTCAGGAACAATATCATGAATATCAAGAACAATTTTTGCGCCTTTCAACTTTGGTATTAACGCGGCAAAAACTTCAAAATCCGGTACTGAATGTACATGTACAAGATCTATTTTCTCTCCAAACGATTTTTTTGCTAAAAAGAACCCTGATTTCAATAAAAACTTTATAATTCTATATAGATAAGAAAATTTTCCTTTTTCATTAAGTGTCCTTTTTTGAATTCGATAAACGCTAACGCCATTAACTGTTTCCTTGCGGTCATAATTATCTCTCCCCAGAGCAATGACATCTACATCATCACCACGCTTTACAAGGGTCTCAGCGTATCGTCGTACTCTATTATCAGTTTCATAAAATGTATATGCAACCATATATACTTTCATATAACATACCTTAAGTTTTTATGGTTCTATCCAAGATGACGATAGCAAAAAGCTCCCAATAATTTAAAGATCCTATCAGGAGCTTTTTTATTTATAATATTAATAACTTTATATCTTATCGACTCTTCCCTATCATTATCCTTTTTACGCATGTTTGCCGGATAATAATATTGTGGTAATTCGACTATTTTAGTGCCCCAACGGCGTTTAAACTCCATTAAATCTATATTGTTTGTCGAAGTTCTTCCAAAGTCAAAAATTTTGTAGCCTTCTGAATGAGCCAATTTAATTGCTTCCCAATATATATAAGTACCTGGCCTAATGCTATTGAAAGATCTATCCCAACCCAAATATTCAGCTGAGACTCGATTTTTAAACTTAAAAAACATTATGCTCGCTACCGCCTGTTTTTTATATTTCGCAATCATAAAAGTTACCCTATTAGAGGCTGAAAAATTATCCCAGACTGATTCAAAAAACTTAAATGGAAGCGATGGTAAACCGTGGCCTTTCCTTGTCATCACATAAAGCCGATAAAAAATGTTTAGCTGTTGAATATCTTTAACTACGTGTATATTTAAGTTGCTCCTAAGAGCTCTTTTTATATTCTTCCTCACACATGTTCGGTGAAATGTTTTAATAATACTATCCAAATCATTTTCCAATGATAAAAAATGATGTGTATATATATTTTTTTGACAGAGTCCAATATCATCTTGAATTAAAGATGGAGAATTTAATGTTCTTATTTCTATATATGTACTTCCAATCTTATTAAATAAATTATGGACTGATTCCAAAAGAGCTTTCATATCTTCGCTCGATGAAATTAAGGGATCACAGAGAGTTGCAAAAGGGATACTAACTAATCTTTTCCCTGTAAGCCAGCTTTTTACTTCAAAGACAGGTAAAGCAGATCGTATGTTTTCTCCTGTTTCATCCATTAGAGCAAAGCAATATCCCTTCATATGCTTGAAGCTATTTTCCAGAACCTGCTTCCAACCAGAAAGATGGCAAATCCATCCGAAAGGGTGGTTTTCTACGAATTTGTCCCAGCGTGTGTCTTGAACCGGGTCTATAAGTGCTACTTGATTCATCTTTCTAAATTTGGTCATATAAATCTCGAATCTGATTGAGGATTGGATTATTTTCTGTACGCTGTTAAGAAGAAAACTCGCAAACCAAACCGCCTTTGGCATAGAA